>JGI11641J44799_10000385_pt1 | contig 13093 bp, 16 predicted proteins | sample WetSurSiteA1Bulk_FD_44799 | JGI IMG/M metagenome (IMG submission 44799) | reverse complement strand
AGCCTCAAGCCATTTGAGTTTATACCTATCGTTAAGGCTGCTGTTGGTTAATGGATAGAGCCGTTATCGAGAGTTTGGTTTACCTGTTATTACTATTTGTACCACTACTTTACCTTCCACGATTCCTGCAACGTGAAATTCAATCCATTTTTTTATTAATTACTCGCCAACCTGAAATTTCTTTAGTGCTATTTTCATTGATGTTTTTACCGGGTGTCTTAATCCATGAATCAAGTCATTTTTTCGTGGCACGTTTGTTAGGCGTCAAAACTGGCAGATTTTCGCTTATTCCAAAAAAGTTAGCTNATGGACACCTTCAGCTTGGTTATGTAGAAACAGCATCTACTGATTTTGTCAGAGATGCTTTGATTGGAGCAGCACCATTGATCGCAGGGAGTTTGTTTATTGGATTTATTGGTGTTTCCCGGTTGGAATTCAATGCATTGTGGCTGAGCCTGGTTCAATGGAAAATTGATTTATTTCGTCTGGCGGTAAGATCTATGGTGGACCAGCCAGATTTTTGGTTGTGGTTTTATCTCGTATTTACAATTAGCAGTACAATGATGCCCTCCTCTTCCGACCGGAGGGCATGGTTGCCACTGATAATAGTTATCGGAGTCTTTTCAGGATTAATCCTGCTATTCGGAGCAGGTCCATGGATATTTTCTCATCTTGGAACAGCTATTAAATCCGCTTTAGATGCGATCGCAATCATTTTTGGTATCACAGTAATAATTCATTTTTTATTATTTCCCCCTGCCTGGCTGATACGGAAGCTTCTTTCACATATATCTGGCTATCAGGTAGTATGATATTATATAAATTTAAAGGTATGATTTACAGCTTCTTTTAGGCTCTTTAAAGTTTGGATAAAATTGACACGGATTATTCATTGAAATCTTTTGTGTTTAATATTGGGAGAGTTTTGGAATTATGGCATTGCACTGGTACGCGCTACGAAGTAAGCCACGCAAAGAAGATATAGTTTGGAAACAAGTGAATGAGCGTGGATTTGAGGTGTTTTATCCACGATTACGCGTTAATCCCGTCAATCCCCGCTCACGCAAGTTCAGACCATATTTCCCTGGCTATCTCTTTATTCGAGCAGATATTGATGCTGTAGGTCTGTCCACCTTCCAATGGATCCCTCATTCGACAGGATTGGTTAGTTATGGTGGAGAACCTTCACCTGTGCCTGATAATTTGATCTATGCTATCCGTCAACGGGTTGATGAAATTGCAAAAGCTGGTGGTGAGGTTTTCGATTCGTTGCATAAAGGGGACATCGTTCGAATCAATTATGGTCCATTTGAAGGGTATGAAGCGATTTTTGATGTACGCCTCCCAGGGACAGAACGAGTACGGGTGCTTTTGCAGTTTTTAAGCAATCGTTATGTTCCTATTGAACTGGAAGTTAGCCACTTGCAAACAAAAAAATAATATCAAAAATATCAAGTCGATCCTTTAGTGACATTATGATTCTGAACCTTATCCCTATTTTTTTGTGTTTAGACGGATATGAAAACAAATCTTCACTACTGATTTTTTCTAAACAGGGCTACGAAGCAGAAGGAAGCTTTATAATAGCGAGATATGCCATCAATTTTACTTGTATGTAGTGCAAATATCTGCCGCTCACCAATGGCAGAAGCAATATTAAAAAGACTGGTTTCGCAAAGAGAGGATGCCAATCAATGGCATATCGAATCGGCCGGCACCTGGGCGATTAGTGGACATTCCGCTGCTGAATTATCACAATATGTGATGCAATCCATGGGGCTGGATATTAGCTCGCATCAATCCCAGCCGGTCACCTTNGAACTGATCAAACGATTTGATTTGATACTAACAATGGAGAATAACCATAAGGAAGGAATGATNGCTGAATTCGGGCAATATAGTAACCGAATCTTCATGTTAAGCGAGATGATAGGACGATTGATGGANATTCCTGATCCGATTCGGGGCCAGATTGCGGATTATGAAGAGACAGCTCGCCTACTTGAACGGATTTTAACNGAAGGTCTTGAACAGATTTATCAGTATGCAGTAATGAGTCAAAATAATTTATAAGGAAATTGATCTGTTGTGTCTTCGTTTTTCTTTAGATCAATTTGATCTGAAATCAAAAATCAATAGTTGCTCGTTCACACGAAAAGGACTTTAGGGTTAATCCATCATCAAAATAAATGCATTGAGATATGAACAAAATTGATTGATAAGTTGACAATGAAAACCGTATAATCGTTATGTTATACTCATGTAACTATTTTCGGTGGTTGGGGTTCTTTTTTAAAGAGCTCCCACCGGTAATGAGTGACTGTATTGGCTAACAATAGTGAAGAAGTAAATCTTAACCGGGCAATTCAGGGAGATCATGAAGCATTCGGCAAGTTGTATGAAGACTATGTCGAACGGATCTTTAACTACGTATATTATCGTACAGGGAATCAGCACGATGCAGAAGATCTGACTGCGAGGGTTTTCTTCCGTGCAATGCGAAGGATTCCTCAATATCAGGAACGTGGTCTACCTATTTCTGCGTGGTTATACAGGATTGCTCATAACCTGGTAGCAAATTGGCATCGCGATCGCGGTAGGCGTCCTGAAATTTCTTTGGATGAAGGATTTACGACAGGCCATCATTCTGAACATCCAGAAATTACTTTACTGCAACTAGAGGAGCAAGATTATCTATTAGGGCTCATTCGTGATTTACCTCCTGAAAGACAACAGCTGATCATCCTTAAGTTTGTCGAGCATATGTCAAATGCAGAAATTGGACAAATAATGGGTAGAACTGAAGGAGCTGTAAAAAGCTTATACCACCGTACACTTCTATCATTGCGAGTTGAAATGGATACGAATACTAACGATGATAAGGTGGACAATCAAGGAATGATCTAATGTTAAAAATTGTAATGGATGGAGCGGGAGATATCCCGGAAGATTGGATAGCAGACTATGATGTTCAGATTATTCCGATTAATATTCATTTTGAGAATAAGATGTTCCGCCAAGGGGTTGATCTAAGTAATGAGGATTTTTATCATATAGCTGATTCATCTGGCGTCATTCCAAAGACGTCACAACCGACGCCTCAACAATTTGTGGAATTTTATAATCGGATTGCCAGGGTGAGTGATACGATTATATCTTTGCATGTGACCAGTAAACTATCTGGCACCTACAACTCAGCGGTATTGGCTGCCCAAGAATTAAAAAACAAAATAAATGTAATTCCCTTTGATACGGGATCAGGGTCTGCAGCAATGGGTTTCATGTGTAAGGAAATACGTCAGCTTGAAAAAGCGGGTGCAACATTGCAAGCAATACTTGCCCGGTTGGAAGAAATCCGGCGAAATGTACACATTGTTCTGACCTTGGACACCCTGGAATATGCACAGCGAAGTGGACGAGTAAAGGCACTACAAGCTGCGCTTGCAGCCCTGGTGAAGATAAAACCCGTGATTATATTGAAAGATGGTAGATTGGATATGCGGGAAAGGGTTCGGACCCGTCAGCGGTCGATTGAAAGAATTTTAGAAATAATTTATGAACGAGTCGATGATCAACTAGTTAATGTGGCTATCGTTCATTCACAATCATTCGAAGCTGCCAAGATGTTAATGCAGAAAGCCCGGGAGAAATTTCATATCCATGAATTGATAATAACAGATTTATCGATTGGAATAGCCGCAAATTTAGGACCTGGCACGATAGGAATTGTGGCATATGCCGTGTAAAAATAATTAGAAAGTAGAGATAAAGTTCAATTCTATGGGATCCAAACGCAAACAACATAGAAGAGATATACTCGATATTGAATCAATATTACAATCGAGTCTCAAGCCAGTATCTCCCCGGCCTGAATTCATCCGTAATTTACAAAAAGGATTGATGGATTATTCTTTCCCACAAACCGAATCNTCAGAAATTGACCTAAAAAAGGTTGTTATGTTTGCTGTAATTGGATTTACTGGTTTGGTGTTAGTACTTTCTCTCTGGGTGCGGCTTATTGTAGTTATTATCAGTACTTTAGGGATGATCCAATCNTCCAACAAGAAAAAGGTAGTAAATTAACAATATGTAAAGGTAATTATTCTGATCTATAATTCAATGGACCTGGACGATATCATTATTGATAGCGCCCAGGTTTTTTTCTTCGATTAATTATTCTTCACTTAGAAAACCTGGAGTTAAATATTGAACAGGTTTGAATGGTTTTAGCTGCTCACCGACGTTTTCCTTCATGATATTACCGGATATATGTAATAAGGTGTCACTATAATCGATATCGATCCCCATACTTGCCAGACAGGGAAAATGATGGTGTGCCATCCCCGCTTCATATTCAGCATTGTTAACATGAACACCAATTAATTTTTGAGCGACATAGCGAGCACAGCCACATACTGCATCTCTTTTGACTTCAACGGATGTAATTGTTCGCTTGAGAGGGTCGACCTGGATTAAGAATTCTGGTTTACCGAAATACCTAGCAAATTTAGCGATGTAAGGGCTTTTATGTTCGAGTCGTTGCCGCCGGGTAACCCAATAATCGGTTTCTGTTAATGAACATAATGGTTTGGGAGTTGCACAGGCAACATTCATTTTTTCCAACCAACCGCGAAGTTGCCGGGCTAAACCTCTGGGGAGACAATTCTCGTTATCAACAGCAGCGATCACCGCTTGTGCTCCGGTCATTTTGGCAATATCGGGGATGAGCTCGGCCACGCTTTTATGCTCAGCAAAGGATAGGATAAGATCAGCGGACGGTAATTCGCTAGGCAGGAACTCTTCTGGATAATCAATGACCAGTGGAAAGAAAACAGGGGCTCTCCACTGGTTGATCACCCATTCTGGAGGGGCAAATTGAATGATATTTGCCACATGTCTGGAACCGTAATCGCTATTGAGGATGGCGAGAATGCGCATAGCCAATCAATATTCTCCTATAATAAATTAGTAATCAACCATTGGACATCACTGATTAGATCTACATCTTCCGGTAAATTATGGTCTGGGTTTACCTTAACCATGAAGTGGCTTGTTATTTTACGGGTGTGCTCATCCATGGTAGGTAAAGACAAGAATATTGACATACGCTCAACGGCGCTTTTACTTAGATTTTTGTAGCCCTGTCTGCTCAGATATTCACCGATAACGATTCCAGCAGCACGACGAGCACATACGCGAGCCATTCCTTCATTACCGGCCTTGCGAGCTAATAGAGCATGATTGATCTCATTCTGATAAGCCATTTTCCACTTTACCTCAGATTCCATGGCAAAATTTTACCATCCCTTAACCAAATCGCACCTCCTTGATGTTGAATGTAAGATGAAGGTTCCATTAATGCTGGGTAGTTGTATTCATAAACACCTAATATACATTGGTTTTTGTTCTCTTTGAATATGGACAAGGATCCATATCGCTTAGGATTCGATTACCAAGGTTGGATAAAGTTGATTTAAGGTACAACAAAAGATAATCAACTGGTAAAATCGCTAAAGACAGAAACGGTCTAGAAATACTTATTTTTAGAATTAAATAATATGAACCGCGATCTGCGAAAATATGCCAGGCAAACAAGTGTCCGATTGATCATTGGTTTCCTACTGGTTTTGTTTTTCATCGGGGATGGGTTGATTTTCCTGTTTTATGGACAGGGAGCAGCAATGATGGGATTTATTTGCTTATTGGCTGGTATTAGCCCGGTAATTTTAATAGTAATATCCTTATGGTTCATTGATTGGATCGTCCGCCGAAATAATCCGGAATAAATAAGAATATGGACTACATTAATAAGGTTATTTCGATCAACAATTGTGTGATTCGATTTCAACGCCCAGTGGGTGAAGGTCCATTTCCTGTCATATTATTACTGCACGGATGGACGGGAGATGAAAATTCAATGTGGATTTTCTCTTCACGTTTACCCAAGAATGCGCTGCTTATCGCACCAAGAGGAATCTATAAAACGAAAAGTGCAGGGTACAGCTGGCATCCGAAAATATCCAATCCTTGGCCTTGGATTTCAGATTTTTTTGCAGCCACGGAATTGTTGACAAACGTAATTTCCAATAGTCACTTTCCTGAGGGAGATTTTTCGGAATTACATATATTAGGCTTCAGCCAGGGTGCAGCTTTAACATATACTATCGCGATAGTGAATCCTGAACGAGTGGCGACATTATCCGGATTGTCTGGCTTTCTTCCTGATGGTGCTTCAGCATGGTTGANTCCAGAGCGCTTTAAAGGTTTACCGGTGTTTATTGCCCATGGAACGGAGGACGATCTGGTCCCGATTGATCGAGCCAGGATGAGTGTTGGTTTGTTGCAAAAATCAGGGGCTGAAGTTATTTATTGTGAGGATAATGTTGGGCACAAATTAAGTGCAAAATGCTTCCAAGGATTGGAAGCATTTTACAAAAAAGAGATTTGCTAACCTTACCTTACATAATCTATAAAATTCTGCTCATCATTTCTGCAACAGCCAGATATACAGGAGAATCATTACCCAAATCAACCAGTGGTTTACCGGTGAATTCATAGGCACTTAATTCCGGATCCGCTGAAACAGTCCCCAGAAGTGGAATGCCCAATTTATTAATTTCTGTTTTTATCGCAGTGGGGAGCTCACCGGGTAGACGGTTAATGATCAAATAAGCATTTTCGATGCGAATATCCAGCTCATTCCGAAATGAAGCAATGCGCTCAGCTGCCACAATACCACGCTGGGTGGGGTCACTAACAATTAATAAATGCTGTACATCACGTGTAGTTCTACGGCTTAAATGCTCCATCCCAGCCTCGTTGTCAATCACGATGTACCGGTAGTTCTTACTGATTGAGTCAATCACCTCACGCAGGTTGTGGTTGACAGCACAATAGCAACCGGTACCTTCTGAACGTCCCATGGCGATCAGGTCAAAAGCTTCTCCTTCGGCCAGTGAGGACCTAATTTTATGGTCCAGGTAATCATGTTTGGAAATTCCACCGGGAAGGGTTCCCATGGCAGCACCTCCAGCAACCAGTGAGCTCTTTACCTGTACCAGCATATCCTCGCGAATATCTCCGACGGTCCAATCCAGATCCAAGCCCAGAACCATATTTAAATTGCTGCTCGGATCCGCATCGATTGCCAGGACTGGACCGGGTTTATTTTGAACCAGATATTTAATCACCATGGCTGCGATAGTGGTTTTACCAACTCCACCCTTACCTGCAAGGGCTATACTTATCGTCATTCGACCAAACCTTTCACCAATTGAGCATCCAGGATATGAGTCATAATTTCTGCTGCCTGGCGTAAAGCGGGGACGTGGTCGTAAACTGGTATACCTAAACGATCAGCCTCTTGAACACCCAGGTCTGCAGGCATGATACCTAATATGGGTAAACCGGGTGTCTCCTTTTCCAGAAATTCCTTCTCATCATTGTTTCGAACTTTATTACCCACCAACCAACAACGAGTGAGACCAATATCATTCGCCAGTTGTTTTATCTGGTTGGCAGTCCCCAGGCTACGTCTTGTGGGCTCTACAACGATGAGCATGGCATCCACAAAATCAACCGTTGCTCGACCGAGATGCTCAACGCCGGCATACATATCCAATATCAATACATCATCCTTGCGGAAAAGCAGATGGGTGAATAATGTCTTCAGCATGGCAGCTTCGGGGCAAATACAGCCGGAACCGCCCATATCAACCGAACCCATTTCAAGTAACCTTACGCCTTTATAGACGACACTGAATCGTTCCGGGATATCATCCACACGCGGGTTCAGGGTGAAAAAACCACCGATCGTACCTGGTTTAGCTCCTGTACGTTCTTCAATCAATTCATCCATTTCAGCAATGGGGTGGAGTTGTGTACGCAATTCCTCGGGGAATCCCAATGCTCCTGCCAGGCATGGAGATGGGTCTGCGTCAGCTACAAGTACTTGACGTCCAGTATCTGCGTAGGCTTGGGCTAATAAAGCTGCCAGGGTGGTTTTTCCAACACCACCTTTACCACTGATTGCTAATTTCATATTTTCACCTACATCCTATAAATTGGAGCGAATTATAATCTATCTAAGGGTGCATGTCTGGTTTAACAACACCCCGACGGATTGCCTCTTCCCTTAAAACGAGAAGGATCTCTTCAAGATTAAGCTCACGCACGCATGCATCCCGCGCACAGCGGAGCACTTCATCTGACCAAAGCGTCCGTGAACTTAATATTTCCTCGTCGTTCATAATGGCTAGTTGAATCAGGCTATCTAAAGGAATATCCTGCTCGCGGCTGTACTCCCCATTGCATAATTGACAGCCGCGGCAGCGATTAATGTCTTGCCCGGTTTTTGATAAAATCAACCTTCGAAATGACATGCGAATAATTTACCGATAAAAAGTATCCATCAATCCAGATCAGATGGTTAAGATTTAGGTGGGGGAGGGGGAGGTGGAGTGAAGTTAGGTGGCAAAATACCTGCTTCGGTGATTATTCGGGGCACGATTTCTTCCCAACCCACCGCCATTAAGTGAATGCCGTTCACACCTTTCTTATTCTTAACTGCATCAATCAACTCAAGAGCGATTTGGACACCTTCTTCGTCAGCTTTCTCCCCAGCGGCTTCCATTCGCTTGACAAGCTTATCCGGAATGGAAACACCTGGAACTTCCTCATTCATATATTTCGCAACTTTCAAGCTTTTTAATGGAGTGATGCCAAGAAGAATATATACTTTATCCAGGATTCCACGTTTCTCAAGGGCTTCCAGCCAATCATCCAAACCGTCAGGATCATACACCAGGTTGGTCTGGAAGAATTGAGCGCCTGCATTTACTTTTTTATGCTCACGGATCGCTTGAATACGTGGATCAGAGGCATAAGGAGAGCCAGCAGCTCCGAGGAAGTATTTTGGTGGGAATTTTATTGCCCGGCCATCCATATAGATCGCCTCATCCCTCATCCGCCGTAGAATCCATAGCATATGGATGGAATCCATATCAAGAATGTCCATTTTCCCTTTGGGAATGCTGGACATATTCATGCTGTCACCCGACANGCATAAAATGTTCCTGACACCTAAGGCATTTGATCCCAACACCTCTGCCTGCAGACCAATGCGTGTGCGGTCACGCGCAGCAATCTGCATGACAGGCTCTGCACCAGCCTGAACGGTGAGGGAGCTGCAAGCCCATGAAGACATGCGCGGGGAGGCAGACGGGCAATCGGTGAAGTTGATCGCAGCCACATATGGTTTGACCAACTCGATATTCTTCAAGAGCTTATTGGTGGCTACAGTGGCAGGTGGGGCCACTTCCGCTGTTACAACGAACTCACCGGCTTTCAAGCGCCTTTCGAGTTCAGAGACGGGCTCGGTGTACGCGGGTGGGTGAAACTCAGAATCCCCGTTCCACCACTCTGGCTGGCGAATTGGGCGAAAAACCGAGCTCCACGCAACTTTGCGCTTCTCTCCTCCAGCAATTACCCCTCCGAAAAAGGATTTTGCACCCACTTTTTTAATTTGGTGATAGACATCAGCCCAGGTCTCACCACCGGTTTTATCCCAATCCAGGGGTGGCAGGACCTCCATCAGCATCTCNTGCCGGCCCATTTTGAAAGCTCGGTCGTAGATTTTATACCAAACACATGGGCGGGTTTTATCAACATANCAGTATTCTGTGGTTGAACCACCACAAGGACCATTTCGCTCACCCTTTGGACACTCCATTGGGCAGATAAAAGCAGTTTCTTGAAGCAAACAATTCCCACACATACGGCAACCGAACATAGGTCCTTTGATCACTCGCTCTATAGATTCCAAAACGCGGGTACCATATGGATCTCTTCTAAATGGATGATAAGGTGGTTGCCATCTTCTAACGGGAGTAAATCCAGGCATATTCGACCTCCTTCAAGCTGAAATAATATGACATGGGGAGTGGAGGTCTACCACTCCCCATTGGTAATCTGAATTAAAGTAATGGTAACAAATATTCGTAAGCACTTAGGGTTGCTTTCGCACCCTCACCAACTGCCACCAGAACCTGCTCAGCATAGGTATTGGTCACATCGCCGGCAGCAAAAATGCCGGGTACGCTGGTATGGTTACCACAGTCTATGATGATGCGTTTCTGCTCATCCAACGCCACAAAATCGGCAACAATCTGAGAATTTGGAACCAAGGCCATCTCAACAAAGGTGCCATCTGCTTTTAGCTCACTTATTTTGCCTTTCTTATCCTTCACCATCAAGCTTTTGGCATAGTCGTCACCTTTAACTTCGATGACTTGATGACCTTCCAGGATAGTGACGTTAGGTGCGACCTTCAATTTTTCGTTCACATTGGTCACCTTGAGGCTTTCGGCAGGACAAACCAAGGTGACATGTTTGGCAACCGTGGCGAGTTCGGCAGTAGATCTCTGGGCCAAATCTCCATCACCAATGACGACGGTTGTCTTGTCAATAAATAACGGGGCATAACTCAGGGCGGAATAGCATAAACCGCGCATGATGAACTCTTTTTCACCTGGAACATTTAGTAGTTGTTGACGGGTACCGGTTGCAATAATTACAGCCTTTGTTTCTAAATCACCGCCACCGCGTGTTTTAACAATGAAACCTTTGTCCTTCCGAATGATCTTATCCGCAGGTTCCATGTGCCGGGCGAATTCCAGGTATTCCAGCTCGCTTTTGAATTTATTGACAATTTCCAACCCTTTAATAACCTGGTAATCTTCGACCCAGGGTAGGGCGAGGCGGAAATTTGTCTTACCACCCAGATCCTTTGTGATTAACAAGACGTTCAAGCGCTTACGGATGGCATAAATTGTTGCAGTCAAGCCCGCTGGTCCACCACCGACGACAATTAGATCATACATATTTCACCTCGTTGATATCCTCTCTTTTTATACCGGGGCTTCGCCAATGAAGCCATCTTTCATCATCATTTGGGTCAAATTACGTGAGCGTCCGATGATGTCAGTTGCATTCTTGAATTCCTCCTCGTAGGTCATCTGTATGCGAGCCAACCCTTGTTCCTGGGCTTTCACTGCTACAGCAGCGGCCTCACGCGGGAATACTTCCCAGTCATCCATGGTGGGCAAAATATGCTCGTTTGTTAGGTTTGATCCAACATGATCTGCGAGGGCTTTTGCGGCTGCAAAGCACATTTCATCAGTAATGGTACGTGCACGAACATCCAGGGTTCCACGGAAAATACCTGGAAATCCGAGTGAGTTGTTGACCTGGTTGTCAAAATCAGAACGACCGGTTGCGACCAGAACTGCACCTGCAGCTTTTGCTTCCCATGGCCATATCTCTGGGACGGGATTTGCACATGAGAAAACAATAGCTTCTTTTGCCATTGTTTCAATCCATTCAGGAAGAATCACACCTGGACCAGAGCGGGAGAGGGCGACAACCACATCTGAACCCTTGATCGCATCAGGGATGTTACCTTCACGATTTTCGGCATTGGTTATCTGGCACAACTTCCATTTGTCCACATATTCGGCTTTGCGCATCTCGAGATCTTTTCGATGCTTGCCAAGAATGCCTTTGCTATCCACCATGAAGCAATTGGCAGGAATTACACCCCAGCTGAAAATCAAGCGTGAAATCGCAACATTAGAAGCACCACAACCAATGAAAGCAATCTTTACTTTTTCCTTATCTTTGCCAACAACCTTGAGGGCGTTGATCAAACCGGCAAGTGTTACTGTAGCAGTTCCCTGTTGATCATCGTGCCAGATTGGAATCTCGGCTTTTTCACGCAGGGTATCCAAAATATAAAAGCATTTTGGNTGTGAAATATCTTCCAGGTTAACCCCTCCGAATCCCGGTTGGAGCATTAAGGTTGTGTTGATGATGGCATCTGGGTCTTTAGTATCGAGCATGATGGCAACACCGTCGACACCGCCGAGATATTTATACAGGAGTGCTTTGCCTTCCATAACGGGCAAACCAGCTTTTGGACCGATATCACCCAAGCCAAGTACACGTGTACCGTCACTGACCACGATTACGGTATTCCATTTATTTGTGTATTCATAAACTTTCTCTGGATCTGCCTCAATTGCCCGGCAAGGAGCTGCTACTCCTGGTGTATACCAAATTGCGAAATCATTGAAATCTCGCACGCAGCATTTTAGAGTAGTCTCTACTTTTCCTTTGTAGAAGGGATGCAGGACCATGGCATCTGCTGCAGGCTTTTTCGCCTTTGCCAGAAGTTCGTCTACATTTAATTGTTTTTGATTGGTCATATTTATTCTCCTATTGTTGCAAATAGCCATCAGCGTAGATGACTTTATCAAGCAATATTTGTATAGTTTTCCAGATCGCTACTTGCTCGGGGTCAGACATGTCCACATCCTCAGGTTGTGGTTCTTCCATAGCNGCAATTCGGTCAGCAATCTTAAGATACAAGCGCCCGATCGATGTGCTGGTGTCTCGCGTCTCGATGATGCGGATGACTTCGTTTTGCTCGTTGTCAAGCGGATCAGCAATCATCATATTCATGCCAACTCCCATCAGCATGGCGCAATATACACGGTTGATAAGAGGTCTTCCTTCACGGGGCACAGCATTAGAGACATTGGATAATCCTACTGATATTGTGGGTGGCGGATCCCAGGCATATTGAAGCGTGCGGATAGCCTCGATGAGATGTGGGCAATATTGCTGGCAACCTGAGACAGTTAATACTAGCGGGTCAATGATGAGATTTTCCATGGGGTAATCAATTTCCATCATGCGAGGGATGAGTTTCTCAACTGCAATATTGACACGCTCATCCGCAGTTACAGGAACCCCACTAGTAGACATCGTAAGTGCAATTAAGCGTGCGTTGTATTGCTTTGCCAGTAGGGGCACTTTTTCCAATCGTTCTGGCTCATCAGAAACGGAGTTGATGATGGGTTGGGCTTTCGTGATAGTTTTCAATGCTGCCTCGACACCCAATATGTTGATCGTATCTATGGAAAGCGGAACATCAACGACAGCTTCCACGGTCTTAACAATCCAAGGGAACATATCCATCCAATCAACTTTTCGCGGGCCCAGGTTTAAATCTAATGACTGGGCACCTGCCTCC
>JGI11641J44799_10000384_pt1 | contig 13108 bp, 12 predicted proteins | sample WetSurSiteA1Bulk_FD_44799 | JGI IMG/M metagenome (IMG submission 44799) | reverse complement strand
CGAGCAGGCCCGAGAGATCGGCAGTACGGCCGACGGCGTTGTTGTGGGGAGCGCCTTCGTGAAACTCATCGGAGAAAAAGCCGGCAGCACCGGCCTGGTCGGTGCCGTGGAGGTTTATGCCGCTTCCCTCAAGGCGGTCCTGCGTTGATGCCGGATGAAAATATTAAGTTGACGAAGGGAGTAGGCTGGCGTATAAACAGCCGAAATAACAAGGAAAGGGAGTGACCTCAAGGAACGGTGACTAGTGCTTTGCGGCTAGTGACTGACAGGAAATACAAGAGGATCGTTGCCGCGGCTGCGGCGATCCGAAGCGCCTTCCAGCCTGATTCAGGTTGAAGGCGTGTTGTAAAACTCCCTTATGCAAAACAAACATCAACTGAAACTGGATGTTCTCGTCGCGAGGGTTCTCTCCCCGGAGAGGATATTCATCCTCAGTTTCGCCGGAGTGATCCTGGCCGGCACAATCTTCCTTTATCTCCCATTTTCTTCCACCAAGGGGCTCTCCTTTGTCGATGCCCTCTTCACGGCCGCATCGGCCGTCTGCGTGACGGGGCTTGCCGTCATCGACATCGGGCAGGATCTCACATTCACAGGCCAGGTGATGACGATCATCCTCTTCCAGGTCGGGGGTCTGGGCATTATCACCTTCTCCGCCTTTCTCTTCGGCATGATGGGGCGAGGCATCTCCTTCAAGGGCCGCGAGATCGTCCAGAGCACGCTTCTGCACACGCCCAGGCGGGACTTCTTCGTCATCCTGAAATCGGTGCTCATTGCGACCTTCATCATCGAATCCGTCGGGATCGTGATCCTCTTTCTGCGTTTTTCCCAGGACTTTCCCTTCGGGACGGCCTTCTTCCACGCCGTCTACAATGCCATATCGGCCTTCAACAACTGCGGGTACTCGCTCTTTTCGGACAACCTCGTCCGGTACCAGGGAGATATCGTCGTCAACCTTACGGTCATGGGCCTGATCGTCATGGGCGGCATCGGCTTTGTCGTGATCCACGAGGTCTTCTATCGGCTCAAGGGGAGCGAGAAGAAGCTTTCCCTTCACACGAAGCTCGTGCTGAGCGCAACGGGGATCCTGATCATCGGCGGAGCCCTTTGTTTTTACTTTTTCGAGCGCAATCACGTCATCCAGAATATGCCGTTGCAGACCCAGATACTGGCGTCGCTTTTCCAGTCCGTGACCCCGCGGACAGCCGGCTTCAACACCGTCGACATCGGCCAGCTCACCAACGCGACAGTCCTCATGATGATCGTCCTCATGTTCATCGGCGCCTCTCCCGGCTCCACGGGCGGCGGGATCAAGACGACGAGCGCCACCTTGCTGACGCTTTTGATCTGGAGTAAGTGGAAGGGAAGCGAAGAGGTCAACATCTGGAACCGGACGATCCCGAAGGACCTGATCACCCGGACCATTTCCATCATTTTCGCGGCAGCATTCGCCGTCTTCCTGATCACCTCGTTCCTTCTGCTGGCCGAAGCGGAAAACCTGCAGCCCCTGCAGAGCAGGCACTTCTTCGTGGAATACCTGTTCGAGACGACGTCCGCCTTCGGTACGGTAGGCCTCTCCATGGGGGTCACNCCNAAGCTCAACGATCTGCAAAAGCTGGCCATCATCCTGATCATGTTCGCGGGAAGGGTAGGCCCCCTGACGCTGGCCTTCTCGCTTGCGCGCAGGAGCACAAAGAAAGGGATCACCTACGCGGAAGAAACCGTCATGGTCGGGTAAGGAGGCAAAACCATGAAGCAGCGAGTCGTTGTCATCGGTCTCGGCATCTTCGGTTTGAATCTCGTCAAGGAGCTCTGCGAGAGCGGCGTCGAGGTCATTGCCATTGACAAGTCCAAGGAGGCCATCCAGAAGGCCAGGGACTGTGCAACCAAGGCCATCGTCGCCGACGGAACCGATCAGGAAGTCATGAACGAGATCGGGCTCAGGGAGGACGACATCGTCGTCGTCTCCTTCGGGGAGGACCTTGCCGCGAGCACCTTGATCACGCTGCATCTCAAGCAGATGAAGGTGAAGAACATCATCGTGAAGGCCCCCAACGAGGAGCACAAGCTGATCCTGGAAAAGGTCGGCGCAACCGAGGTCATCATCCCCGAGAAGGAGATGGCCGACAAGATCGCCAAGAGCATCGTGTCGCCCAACGTCCTCGATTACATTCCGCTGGCCGACGGCTACATGATCTGCGAGATCGCGCCTCCTCCCGGCTTCATCGGAAAGTCCCTCGCGGAGATTCAGCTTCGCAGCAAGTACCACATCGACGTTATCGCCGTCCGCGACATGCTGACGGAGAAGATCAACATGGTCCCGGCGGCCAATTTTATCGTCAAGGACAGCGAAGTCCTCATCGTCGTGGGCAAGGAAACGGATATCGACAAAATAAAATAAGAGTCTATCCCGTCTATTCGGTCTTTTCCGTCTTTCCCGTCAAGAATTGGCAACGGATTTGCTTATGGTTTGTAGGCTGTGTCGAAAGCTAGGCCATCACAAAAATTGTTAGAGACCGGACGGACGGAACAGACTGGATAGACGGAACAGACCCGCATGGACTTCATCTTCAACTACATCGATTTCGTGATCCACTTCGACCGGCACCTGGGCGGGATTCTCCAGCAGTACGGGACCTACACCTACGCCATCCTGTTTCTGATCATCTTCTGCGAGACGGGCCTTGTCGTGACGCCCTTCCTTCCGGGAGATTCGCTCCTGTTCGTCGTGGGGACCTTTGCCGCCCGGGAAGACCTCGACCGCAACACCCTGCTCCTGCTCCTGCCCCTTGCGGCCATCGTCGGCGACAACGTGAACTACTGGGTGGGTCACTTCTTCGGCCCGAGGATGGCCGAAAAAAAGAAGAGTCGCTGGGTCCGGCAGGAGTATCTAGACCGGACAAGGCATTTTTACGAGAAATACGGCGGCAAGACGGTCTTTCTGGGAAAGTTTCTGCCGATTATCAGGACCTTTGCCCCCTTCGTGGCGGGCATCGGTAGCATGACCTACCCCCGCTTTCTCTTTTTCGACATCACGGGGGCCATCACGTGGGTCTTCGTCTTCGTGCTGGGGGGCTACTTCTTCGGGAACCTTCCCTTCGTGAAGAATAACTTTACCATGGTGATCCTCGCCATCATCGTCCTGTCCGTCCTGCCTAGCGTCGTCGAGCTGATTCGGGCGAGGCGGCAGGCAAAGCATCGGACCTGAAAGGAAGCGGACACATGGATCTCCTGACCGCAATCATCCTGGGCATCGTTGAGGGCGTCTCCGAGTTTTTGCCCATTTCATCCACCGGGCACATGATCCTGGCATCACACCTCATGGGACTCGAGCACACGGAGTTTCTCAAGAGCTTCGAGATCTCCATTCAGGTCGGAGCCATCCTGTCTGTCGTCGTTCTGTACTGGCGTCTTCTGTTGGTAAATTTCGAGGTCATCAAGCGGGTCATTGTGGCCTTCATCCCGACGGGTATCCTGGGATTGACCCTTTACAAGTATATCAAAGGCTATTTGCTGGGAGCCCCGAACGTCGTCCTTTGGTCTCTGCTGCTTGGCGGTGTCTTCCTGATCGTCTTTGAGCTCTGGCACCGGGAAAAGGACGATGACACGGGAGACATCACTCAGATTTCATACAAGAATGCCGTCATCATCGGGCTCTTTCAATCCATTGCCATGATCCCGGGGGTGTCCCGCTCGGCTGCCACGATAATTGGAGGGCTCGTCCTGGGGCTGAAGAGAAAAACCATCGTGGAGTTCTCATTTTTGCTCGCCGTACCGACCATGCTGGCCGCAACGGTTTACGATCTGATGAAATCGGCGCCGGAAATGACCCTTGCGCAGGTCGATTTCCTGATCGCCGGTTTTGTCACCTCCTTCTTCGTTGCCCTGCTGAGCATCAAGTTCCTGCTTCGCTTCATCCAGACGCATACCTTTATATCCTTCGGCATCTACCGGATCATCGTTGCCCTCTTTCTGTTCGCGTTTCTGAAGTAGCAGCATCTCCGCTGCTGCAGTAGGCATTTCCGCCAGCTTCCGTTTTCATTACTTTCCAGCAGCCTCACCAGCCGCTGCCACGGATCACTTGGGCTTGGCGGTGACGCGAAAGCGGCAGGCAGGATCGCCGAAGCCCATTCGTGCAATCACCTCCTGGCTCACGTCGTGATCGGGCAGGAGTGTTCCAAACCATGTCTGCCAGAGGTTCTCGCAGGTCAGGCAGGCCTGGACATCCTTTTCCAACCTCGCCCGTTTTGCCCCTTCCCAGGCGGCACACTTGTGCACCGTCACCGTGAGGGTGTCGCTCTCGATGGCGTAATCCCCGGCGAAGACGCCGCGATCGGCCCCGAACATCCGGAAATAGGCCTGCCAGACTTCGAGGGCATCCTGCAAGTTGTCGGCCTTTTTTTTCCCGAGGGCCTGCAGGGTGCTCCGCATCTCGATCCGCGCGAAGGCGTGACGGGTCCGGATGTTGATCTCGGCTGCCGTATCCCAGCCGAACTTGTCGTTCACCTTCAAGAACCACTGGCCGTCCCAGGCCAGCGCCAGTCCCGCCATGACCTGTGCCCTGACCTGTGCCCGCGCCTCGGGAGGAATCTCGTAAGATTTTTCCCCGGACATCTTCCCTTCCCCTTTCGTACGCATATTTGCCGCGGGGATATTACGGGCGCGGGGCGGAAACGTCAATGGGAAAATCGGGTAAGGGTGACAGGTAACAGGTAACAGGTAACAGGTAACAGGTAACAGGTAACAGAACTATCCCATTGCAGACATTCCCCCTGTCACCTGACACCTGTAACCTGTCACCTAGAGAGGCGTTCTGCGGGGAGAAATGGAGATGGAAAGGGCTCGGGAGACCTTTGAGACGGCGTCAGATGGCCTTTCTGTAGGCGAGCTTCTGCTCCAGATACCGCGAGTAGCTCGTGAGCATGAAGCACAGGATGAAGTAGATGATGGCGATGAAGAGGAAGATCTGGGCCGGGTAGACCATCGTGCGGTTGTTGACCTGGGTGGCCACGTGGGTGAGCTCGGCGACACCGACGATGAAGGCAAGCGACGTGTCCTTGATGAGGGACACGAGCTGGTTCACGAAGGAGGGGATCATGTTCCGCACGGCCTGGGGCAGGACGATGAAGACCATCACCCGGTTCCGGGACAGTCCCGTCGAGAGCCCCGCCTCGGTCTGGCCCCGGGGGATGCCCTCGATGCCTGCCTGGACGATCTGGGACATGTAGGCCGAGGTGAAGATGGTGAGCGCCGCAATCACGGTCCAGCTCTCCGGGACGACCATCCCCATGAAGGCGGGTAGCAGGAAGTACATCCAGAAAATGACCATGAGCAGGGGGATCCCCCGGATGCAGTTCACGACGGCCAGGACCGGGTACGTGATGAAACGGTTATTGGAGACGCACAAAAGCCCCACGAAGATGCCGATGACGATCGAGAGGGCGCAGGAGACGACGGCAAGCCAGATCGTGAGCGCAAGCCCCCCGATGGGACCGCTCGGGTAGCGTCCCACCAGGAAGTGCGCCATGTTGTCCCAGATGACCTGGAATCCGAACCAGCCGTCCATAATTTATTTCATCCCCGTCGGAGACAGAACTTTCTTGTCGTACAGCATCACGAAACCCGTGATGACGAGCGACATGACCAGGTAAACGAGGGTTGCCGCCGTGAAGGCCTCGAATCCCCTGAAGGTGTAGCTTTCCACCTGCCTGGCCTGGTACGTGAGCTCCGCCACGCCGATCGTCATGGCGAGCGACGAGTTCTTGGTCAGATTCAGAAACTGGCTGATGAGCGGCGGGATGGTGAGCCGCACGGCCTGGGGCAGGATGATGTAGAGCATGGAGCGGACATAGGAAAACCCGGAGCTGCGGGCCGCCTCCATCTGCTCCTTCGGGATGGAGCGGATGCCCGAACGGATATCCTCGGCGATAAAGGCCGAGGTGTAGATCGTCAGCGCGATCACCGCCGCGGCGAACTCGAAATCCCGAGCGTTGAGCCAGTCGTTCACCCCCTGGGGCAGGATCTGGTAAGAGCCGAAGTACCAGAAGAAGAACTGGACGAGCAGGGGCGTGTTCCGGATGAACTCCAGATAGCCGTGGGCAAACCCGCGGATAAGCGCCATCTGGCTCATCCGCATGACGGCGATGATGAGCCCCATCAGAAACGACAGGGCAATCGAGGCCAGGGATATCTGGATGGTGACCTTGATGCCGTCGACGATCCACTGGGCATATTGCCCGGTGAGGACGACGGACCAGTCGAACTGGTATTGGAACATACCTCACTACCGCTGGAACATTTGATAACCCCCGTATTTCAACCAGCGGGGGCACGAAAAAGGAGCCGTCCGTACACGCCGGCCCGGCGCGTACGGACGGCCAATGTGCTTAAGAAACGATAGGCCTGACGAACGGCCGTTACTTCCGGTCCGCCGTGATCTTGAATTTGCCGCGGGGCATCGGCTGGTCGGATTGCGGGTTGAACCACTTGTCCCAGATCTTTTTGGCCTCGCCGTTCTTCTCCATCTCGAGAAGCGTTTCATTGATGAACTTCAGGAACTTGGGGTTGTCCTTGCGGATCGCAAGCCCGTAGGGCTCATCGGAGATCCGGATGTCGGCGATCTCGTACTGGTCCTTGTTGGGAGCCTTGCCGAGGATGCCGGCCAGGATCGACTCGTCCGTCGTCACGGCCACGACCTTGCCCTGCTGGAGGGCCAGGAATGCCTGGGGATAGTCGTCAAAGGATAAGATCGTCGCCTTGGGCAGGGCCTTGGAGGCGTTCTGCTCCGAGGTGGTGCCCTTGGCCGTCCCGAGCTTCTTGCCCTCGAGGTCGGCGAGGCTGTTCACGGTGCCCTTCTTCACGAGGAACTTCTGGCCCGTGAGGAAGTAGGTGTAGCTGAAATCAACCTGCTTGGCCCGTTCGGGCGTGTACGTCAGCGTGGCCGCGATCAGGTCCACGTTGCCCGCCTGGAGCTGGGGAATCCGGGCCGCCGAGGTAACACCCTTGAGCTCGAGCTTCACGCCCATCTTCTTGGCCAGGTAGGCCGCGAAATCCGCGTCGTAGCCGACAATCTCGCGCGTCTTCGGGTCGATGTAGCCGAACCCGGGCGAGGCGTCCTTCACGCCCACCACGAGGACGCCCTTCTTCTTCACGACATCGTAGGTGTCCTCGGCCAGGGCGATACCGGCCAAGCCGACAACAAAAGTCAGAACGATTAAAGTTGCCAGAAATCTCTTCATTGAATTCCTCCTCATCAGTATTAGTGCATGGGCGACAGTATTTCCTTGAGGAACTGCTTTGCCCGTTCGTGTTTCGGGTTCTTGAAAAATTCTTCGGGGTGCGCCTCTTCCAGGATCTGGCCGAAATCCATGAAGACGACCCGGTTGGAGACCTCCCGGGCAAAGCCCATCTCGTGGGTGACAACGACCAGCGTCATTCCCGTGTTGGCAAGGCCCAGCATGACCTGGAGTACCTCGCCGATCATCTCGGGGTCGAGGGCAGAGGTGGGCTCGTCGAAGAGCATGATCTTGGGCTTCATGGCCAGGGCCCGCGCAATGGCCACGCGCTGCTGCTGGCCGCCGGAGAGCTGCGCCGGGTACGAATCCCGCTTCTCCGTCAGCCCCACCCGCTCGAGGAGCGACATGGCCAGGTCCTCTGCCTCTTTCTTGTTCAATCCCCGCACCTTGATAGGGGCGAGCGTGATGTTCTTAAGGGTCGTCAAGTGGGGGTAGAGGTTGAACTGCTGGAAGACGAAGCCGATCTCGGCGCGCAGCTTCGTGATGTCCGTCTTCTTGTCGCCGAGGTCCATCCCGTCGACGATGAGAGTCCCCTTCTGGATGGGTTCGAGGCTGTTGATGCAGCGGATGAGCGTTGACTTCCCCGAGCCGGAAGGCCCGCAAACGACGACGACCTCCCCCTGCTTGACGTGGAAGTTGACGCCGTTGAGGACGTGCAGGTCCTTGAACCACTTGTGGACCTCGATGAACTTGATCATCCGCGGATCTCCTTGGTCGACCCGGCCGGCGAAATCCCCGGGCAGGCCTTTGAACGAACGGTATCTTTTATTATCTTGATTGTGAAAAATCAAGGATATTTTATGGCGATGCAAGCGCTCATGCCTCGAAAGGTACTGTTTTGCAACGAATTTTACGAATGGAACCCTGTGGATAGCCGAGGGAAAAGCTTGACAACAAGGGGGAATTATTCTAATCAATTCCATCGGACCGAAACAGGCGGTGTTGCCCTGAAACAGCCGTTCAGGGTTGTCTGTGAACACGGGACGCAGCCGGCATCTTATCGGAACTTCCAGCCAACAAGATAAGGAGGGTTTTTGGATGAAGAAGAGAGCATTCCTCGTCGTATCCATCGTACTGGCGCTCACGCTCGTCCTTGCGGGGACGTTGATCGCGCAGCAGAAGCAGTTCTTCGTCATTGCCACCGGCGGCACGGGAGGCACATATTATCCCTTAGGCGGCATCCTGGCCCAGGCGCTGACGGAAAAGGTACCCGAGGTCGTCACGACTGCACAGGCCGGGCAGGCCTCGGTGGCCAACTGCAACCTGATCCGCGACAAGCAGATCGAGTCGGCCTTCGTCCAGAGCAACGTGGCTTACAATGCCTACGCGGGGGTTGACCAGTTCAAGGAAAAGCCGGCCAAGAATCTCCGGCTGATCGCCTCCCTCTACCCCGAGACGATCCAGATCGTGGCCCGCGCCGACTCGGGGATCAAGACGGTGAAGGATATCAAGGGCAAGCGGCTCGTCCCCGGCGACCGCGGCAGCGGAACCGAAGTCGACGCGCTCAACGTCCTCGGCGCCTATGGCTACACCTACAAGGACTTCGCCGGTGTCGACTGGCTCGGCTTTTCCGGCGCGTCCCAGCGGCTCCAGGACAAGCAGGCCGACGTGACCTTCACGACGGCGGGCTGGCCGACGGCGGCCATCCAGGAACTGGCCATCTCGGCGAAGATCATGCTTGTCCCCATCGAAGAGGCCAAGATCAAGGATCTCACCAAGAAGTACCCCTTCTACAGCCGGATCATCATCCCCAAGGGGACCTACAAGGACCAGGAGAAGGACGTGGCCACCATCACGACGATGGCCCAGTGGGTTGTCGGCGCCGAGGTGTCCGATGAAGTGGTCTACAAGCTGACGAAGGCCCTCTGGGAGAGTGGTGCCGCGAAGATGGCCCAGGCCCACGCCCAGGGCAAGAACGTGCAGATCAAGACGGCCCTGGCCGGCATGGCCATTCCGCTCCATCCCGGTGCGGAGAAGTATTATAAGGAAGTGGGCGTGATCAAGGCGGAGCCTGCCAAGAAGGCTGCCCCGAAAAAGAAGTAGCGATATCCTGTTTCAACCGGGAGGTAAACTGGGCACTCCCCCGGGGGTGCCCAGTTTTTTTATATGAAAAGGTTACACTGGACCCTGGCTGCCGCAGCCCTTCTTGTCCTGGCGGCCGGCTTCATCCCCCTGCACGGCCTTGAAGTGCGGGCGTCCGGCGGGACGGGAAGGGTCGTATTGCTCAAGAGGGTTGCACCGGGCGACACCTTCACGCTATCCTTTGTCCACTCGGTGGAAAAATCCGAGGTTACCGATTATTTCCGGATTGACGATGACTACCGGATTATTCTATATCAGACGGAATTCAGCTCCCTGAACACGGGGCTTCCCGCCGTCGTCTCCGAGGGGGAGGTCTTTGAACGAACGAACAGGGGCTTTCGGCTCTCGAATCTCAACCGGGTACTGCCCGAGATCCAGCTCCAGGTGAGCGTGGCCTACGGCGGTTCCCTCGCGATGGATGGCAATGCAGTATCTCTCCCGGCCCTGGCGGGAGATGGGCTTCTCCGGATCTCGACCCGGAGGGTATTTGCCTGGGAGCTTCTGCCCCGGGCCTTCCGAATGTAGACTGAACAGAAGCGAGGATCGGTGACATGGCTGAGCAGAAAGTGGTCCTTTCATCCCCCGAACTCAAGGACGATATCGATCAGATCGCCAAGTACGACCCCGAGATGCGTTTCCGCCAGCTCACGGGGATGACGGCCAGGCTGGTCTTTGCCATGACGATCGTCCTTTCGATCTTCCACATCTACACGGCGGGCTTCGGCGTCCTGCAGGAGTGGCGCCATCGCGCCTTCCATCTGGCCTTCGTTTTGCCGCTGGTCTTTTTTGTCTACACGATGAAAAAAGAGGTTCACCGGACAGGGGGCAAGCACCTCATCTACGATGTCCTCTATGCCGGCGTTGCGGCCATGCTCAACACGACGGTCTTCCGGGAGATCCTCGGCCTTTCCTTCGGCTCCGCCGCGGCCCTTGCCATCGTCACCTTCNCCCTGGTGCTCTACTTCAAGCAGCGGGAGAATCTGCCCGATCGCCTGGCCCTCTATGTCGACCTTCCCCTCTACACGGCGATGATCGGGTTTGTCCTCTACGGGATCGGGTTGGGCTGGACGCACCTGAACATCCGCTCCTGGTTCGAGGACCTCAACCCGTCGCTGATCTTCTGGGGAATCTTCCTGCTGGGGATCTTCTTCGCCATCCTGGGCCTGTTCTTCCTCCAGTGGGTCCGGTCGATCTATTCCCTCGTCCGGGACAAAACCGTCGACTACAAGCAGGACAACATGCCTTATTTCGACCTTTTCTTCGCGCTGATGTCCTGCATGATCTCCGTCTACGTCTTTCTCGAGTTCAACAACATCGGCATGCGGGCCGGAAGCCCCGATTACGCCGAACTCGTCGTGGGAAGCTTCTCCTTCCTGCTCATCCTGGAGGGGGCCAGGCGAAGCATCGGGGCGCCCCTTCCGATCATCGCCATGCTGGTGCTGATCAACTGCTACCTGGGGCCCTACTTCCTCGGCATCCCGGGTCTCGACATCTTCGCCCACCGCGGCTACTCGATCTCGCGGATCGTCGACTACATGTTCCTCGGCACCGAGGGCATCTACGGCATCCCCCTGGGGGTCGTGGCCACCTTCGTCTTCCACTTCGTCCTCTTCGGGCTCTTCATCGCCCGGACGGGCCTCGCCAAGCTCTTCATGGACATCGCCATGGCGCTTGCGGGCTGGTCCTCGGGCGGGCCCGCCAAGGTGGCCGTCATCGCCAGCGGCTTCATGGGCTCCATCAGCGGCTCATCCGTTGCCAACGCGGTGACCGTGGGCTCCTTCACGATCCCCCTGATGAAGCGGGTTGGATATTCGCCGACCTTTGCCGCCGGCGTTGAGGCGGCGGCCGGCACGGGCGGGCAGATCATGCCGCCGGTCATGGGGGCCGCGGCGTTCATCATGGCCGAGTTCCTGGGGATCCCCTACGTCAAGATCGCCCTGTGCGCCATTCTTCCCGCCACGATACACTTCTTTGCCGTAGGCTGGATGGTCCACCTCGAGGCCAAGAAGACGGGCCTCCTGGGCCTTCCCCGGGAAATGCTCCCGAACCTCTGGCTTGTGCTCAAGGAACGCTGGCTTCTCGTGGGGCCGCTCGTCATCATCGTCTATCTGCTGATCACCGGATCGAGCCCCTTTCTTGCCGCCTTCTGGGGGATCATCTTTGCCACCGCAACGGGGCAGGTCCACGAGCGGACGAAGCCCTTTCTGCTTCCGCTCTTCATCAGCGTGCCGCCGGTGCTCTTCGGGTTTAATCCCTTCACGGATATGGAATATATCGTCGGCTGGTTCGGCTTCATCGCCATCGCCCTCTTTTATTTCTGGCGGACCTCGGAGCTGCTCTCAACGGGTATTGCGGCTGGCGTCTCAGCCCTCCTCACGACCCTGCTCTTCCTGCGGGTCGAGCCGGGGCTTGCCGCCTTCTGGGCCAACACGCTCATCGTGGTCACGGGGGTCTTCTACAAGGAAAGCAAGATGCGCCTGCCCGACATCCTCTCGAGCCTCGAGGAGGGGACGAAGAACGCCATTGCCATCGGAGCTGCCTGCGCCTGCGTGGGCTTCATCGTCGGGGCGACGACGCTCACCGGGATCGGCCTCAAGTTTGCCACTGCCGTCATCGCCGTGGCCCATAACATTGCCGTGTTCCTCAACCCGTTGCTCTTTGGTCTGACGACGGTCAGCGACATCACCCTCTTCTTCACGCTCGTCAACACGGCGCTGGCCTGCTTCGTTCTCGGCATGGGCATCCCCACAACGGCCCAGTATATTATCGCCGCCATGATCGCCGCGCCGGCGCTGCTGCAGTGGGGCATCCATCCCCTGCTGTCGCACATGTTCGTCTTTTTCTACGCGATCCTGGCCGATGTCACGCCGCCGGTGGCGCTGGCGGCCTACGCGGCGGCGGGGGNGGCCGGCAGCGATCCCTTCAAGACGGGNTTCCGGGCCTTCAGCTTATCGAGCGCCAAGGCCTGCGTGCCCTTCGCCTTTGTCTACGCGCCGATCGTGCTCCTCATGCCCTGGCTGCTCGACCCGACCGTCGAGTTCGACTATGTCTGGTTCATCCAGACCGCAGCCACGCTGCTGCTGGGCGTCTCGGCCCTGGGAGCGACCGTGGTGGGCTACATCGGCGGCGGGCGGCTGAACTGGTTTACAAGGATCCTCATGGGGCTTTCCGCACTGTTGCTGATCATCCCGGGGACAACGACGGATGTCATGGGGATCGTAATCTACGCGGCGCTCGTCGTCTGGCAGACCTTGAAATACCGGAAGATAAAGAAAAAGGCTGCCGAAAGTGCCGCATCCTGAGAAGGGTCCAGGGGACAGGTATCAGGGTACAGGGGTCGAAAAAAGAATCACTGAAAACAAAAAGGATCGGGCAGATTAACTCCCCGATCCTTTTTCGTTTCTCTCTTCCCTGAACCCTGACCCCGGGACCCTGTACCCTCTATTTAAAGATCTTATCAAAAAACGCCTGCTTCTCCTTGGGGAAGGAGATNGTGCCTTCGTGGTCGACGACGAGGCGGCCGTCGAGGTGGTCGATCTCGTGCTGGACGATGCGGGCGAGAAAGCCCGTGTAGCGCTTGTTCACCTTGTTGCCGTTGATGTCGACGGCCTTCACCTTGATCTCCGTGGCCCGCGTGACCTCCACGCTGATGTCGGGGCAGGAGAGGCAGCCCTCGTTCATCACTTCCGCATCACCGCGAAGCTGGGTGATGCGGGCGTTGATGAGGACCTCCC
>JGI11641J44799_10000383_pt1 | contig 13136 bp, 6 predicted proteins | sample WetSurSiteA1Bulk_FD_44799 | JGI IMG/M metagenome (IMG submission 44799) | reverse complement strand
ACCTGCTCGGAACAGTTGGGATTTATTTTATAAACAGAAGAAAAGAACCGCAGATAAAACGGAAAGCCTGGATAAAACATGTAAACTACTTTATAGTCATCAGTCTGGTGTTTTTCAGCATTGCTGTTAATCCTGTCATTTTCAGATATGTTGCGGCACTGATAATAATCGTTGGCTTTTACGAACTTTTCAACCTCTACAGGGTGTCCGGATTCAGTCATGCAACCTTCTTTATTTCTTCAATAATAATTATGGCGCTATTGTCACTCGGGTTTTATTCTTTCAGCCATATGGAAAAGGGAGTAATCCTTTTTGCTTTCCTTATTACTGCAATCTTTGACGGTTTCAGCCAGGTATCGGGTCAGCTCCTTGGCAGAACGAAGCTATTTCCAAAAATCAGCCCCGGCAAGACGGTCGAAGGCCTTATCGGAGGAGCACTTGTTGCCGTACTTAGTTCTCTCGTGTTTAAAAACGTCTTCACTGCGTTGTCATTGAAGGCAATAATACTTGCAGCTGTAGTTGTTGTCTTTGCTTTTCTTGGCGATACTGCTAAATCTCTCTACAAAAGAAAATACAATGTAAAGGATTTCAGCAACCTCATTCCAGGACACGGAGGCATCCTTGACAGGTTTGACAGCCTTATTGCAGGAGGTGCCGGTGTTACTCTGCTGGGATTGTTTATGCGTATATGATTAAGGCGGGCTACCTGAAAGCTTTTACAATCTTCAGTCACAAGCAGACCCTTTCTATTAATGTCAGTCTTTGAAAAAATGTTTTCCGCCGGGATTATATATAAATGAAAGGGCTCCCGGAAGTGTACTGATTTCGAAATGCTTCGCAAAATATAGCTCTCCGTCGACATGAAAAGGAACCTCAGACGGAAATTCAAGCGATAGTTTATCTGTCTGGTAATAGTGCACCTTCTTGTCATGAATATGAGTCCCCTTCGGAACCATAAGCAGTATCTGCAGTCTTTGCGGAAGTGATACTCTTTTTATCGAACAAACATCAAGCAGTCCGTCATTTGCTATTGCTTCGGGGGTGAGGAAAAAGCCTCCGGCAAATCTTCTGCCGTTGGCAACTGTATTTATGAAGCAATCTGTTTCATGAGTTGCTCCTCCGGAGATGACGATCATCCTTTTTTCCCTGAAAAAAAGCAGTGTCTTCAGGATGTGCCAGATATATTTATACTTCCAGCCTTTTTTTACCTCACCGTTCTCATCGTAATTTTCCGCAGCTACCTGGGCATCAAATCCCAATCCCATCCCGTTCAGAAAAATTTTTCCGTTACACTGGCCTGCATCCATCGCAATGACGTTTGCCCTGAAGAACATTTCCCAGTCCTCATCCTTAAAGCGGTCCGGAAAGCCTGTTACCTGTATGAAGTCATTACCTGTCCCTGCTCCTATCAGCCCGATGATAACGTCTTTGCGCGATATAAGCGGAACGGCAATTTCATTAATCGTACCGTCGCCACCCACTCCGATGATATATTTATATCCGCTGTCAGCATACTGTTTTGACAATTCTGTGGCATGACCCCTTCTCTCAGTAAAAACAATTTCGGCATCCAGGTTATGTTTAGCGGTCATCTCCCTGATCTTGCCGGCCAGGCCTTGTGCATACCCGTTACCGGCGACGGGGTTTATTATAAAGACCCATTTGTCCTTTTGTTCCATAACTGTATGATTTCGTTGGTAAATAACCCGAATAGAGGGCAAATATAATTTTCTTGCCGGATATATTGCCAATAATGATGCCCGTTCACTCCCAGGTGATGACGGAAATTCTCTTTTTCCCGTCCATTTTTACAGTCAGATTGTTATTAAACTGAACATGTTTGACATAATTCCCTTGTTCGATGATTCTCTGACTTTTAAGGATGTCCCAGTTTATGACGGAGTTTCTTTGGTTATGCTGTACGGAAAAATACCCGACATTCATGGATGTGACATTGTGAAAAAAGTGCGAACCTGATGAAGCATCAAGCGGGAAGTCTTCCAGGCTGGTTTCGATTATAATTTTTGCATTGCATATCTGAGGCCATGTAACCGGAATTCCGATCCACCTGTCGCGTGTACCCCACCTTCCGGGACCCAGCAAAACATACTGCTTGTTGCGACTTATCATCTCGTCATTAAAGGCGTCTATTTCAGCAGCAATTTCCAGCGTTTTGGATTTATCAAAAATGTCTTTATCCACGTAAATGACATCCCTGATATTGTTTATCATTCCATTTCCCATGCTCTTTTCCGAATAAAGTAAAATATGCGATTTGTCAATCTCATCCATGTTTACTTCATAGTCGAGTGCAGCACCAATGATGGGTTTGATCTGCAGCAAGTAAAAAGAAGCCTTATAATTTTTGTCTTTGGTCAGATCGATGGCAAATTCAATTTCAATGGGAGTACCCAGTGCCTCCTTGACAATATCGAGGATTTCCACCAGCGATTCGGCGAGCGGAATGTATCCATATTTTAAAATGTCGGCAAAATTGATGACCCTTGGACCGTGTTTATCGATACCCGGGTATATCGATTTATTTTCAACAGAATACACTGATGCACAATGGTTAATTACTCCATGCCGTTCAGCATCATCAATGCTCAGTCGTACCAATCCCGCGGTATCGCCCTCAAGGAGGTTGAACTCCTTCTTATTCAGGTCAACGGCATAAAGCTCAACCTGTGAATTTAAAAATTGATCCTTGGGAGTGTTGTTCTCAAGGTTCGGATACTTCGGCGAGAACCTGAAGGCTTTTTCACCCTCAACCACATATGTCCCAAGCCCCACTGCCACGACTGCAAATCCATCTTCGGGCTGCATATAGCCGTAAGGATAATAATTATATGACTGGCTTACGCCGCTTATATGAGGGTAATATGTGTTTTCATATTGTTCACCAACAACTTCCTGAATTATTACTGCCATTTTTTCTTCTTCAATTTTATAATTAATGGCACTGATATAGCCACGGGCAGTATCAGAATAAATGGATGCATAGACCAGTTTTATCGCGTCCATCAGCTGTTTCAGGCGGACTTCTATATAAGGATTAATATTGGGCAGTAAATATGTTTCGAAAATTCCTGCGAAGGGCTGCATGAGAGAATCCTCGAAGAGGCCCGAGGACCTGACAGCTAAGGGCTTGGTTATTTTTTCAAGAATAATCCGGAGCTTTTTCTCAAGGGCCGGCGAAAGATTTCCTTCAATAAATAATCGTTTAATTGTCTCGTAACTGGTCTCCGAATAGATTTTGCTCCTCAATTTATTGTTGTCCAGAAAATCCTCGAATTCATCTGTGCCTACGATAAAAGTTCTGGGCGCTTTTATGTTGATGCCAGGAACATAATGTGAAATATCAAAATTATATATCAGTGTGTGGATAAATGCCAACCCTCTCCCCTTGCCGCCAAGTGCTCCGGGAGACAATTGAATTATGTTGCTTTCTTCTAGAATCAGGGTCTCGTCAAACTCAACGATTTTGCCCTTGTTTTTTTCGTATTTGAGTTTTTTTACTATGTCTACAAGATAATTTCTCAAAGACTCGGCATCCTTAAAATCACTTATTTTCTTGGGGGCTATTTCTCTGGCAAGTTGAATTTCACCGCGGGCTGTAAGCCATAATGAAAAATGATTCTTCCTCGCATGATACAGCAGGGTTTCAGTTGGAATGGAGTGAAGCTGCTCCTCAAACTCATTCATGTTCTTGGCACTGCCGATGGTCCTTCCCGTTTCATCCTTGTAGATAAAATCCCCGAAACCCAGGTTGAAGCTTATGAAGTTCTTGATGTCCTGGGCCAGAGTGTCAGAATTCTTGTAGATAAAAACACAATTCAGTTCTTTGGCTTTCTTTTCATTCTCCTTGTCTGATGATTGTATTATTGTCGGAAGGTCAGGAATTTCGGATTTTATGAAATTAACAAGGTCAAACCCTGCATCGTCGTCAAATTTTCCGTCTTTCTGAAATTTCACATCGGTTATCAGACAAAGAAAGAATTCCTTGTATTTGTTGAAAATCTCTATTGCCTCTTCATAATTCGATGCCATGAGAATTTTAGGCCGCACACGGAGCCGAAGCACCTTGTACAATTCGTCCATGGTACTTACATCCTCGATGATGCGCCTTGTTTGCTCCATAACACAGTGATAGAGTAATGGAATGTACCGGGAATAGTATTTTGCGGAGTCTTCGACAAGCAGTATTATCCGGCTGTAACCAACCTTGGTATCGTTTTCTACGTTAACATAATCCTCCAGCTGCTTTACCATGGCAAAAAAGATCCTCGAATCGCCGTTCCACACAAAAACATTGTCGATAAGGTTTGTCCTTTTCTGTTCGTTCTGAAAAAATCCTATGTACTGATTGTTATTCAGCAACAGATAAATAGGGATGTATTTGTAAAGTGACTTTAGTTTCCTGGCAATATCCATCGGCGCTTTTCTGTCGACGCCAACCATAATGATTATTAAGTCGAAATGTTTTAAATAAAGCTTTTCCAGGGCCTCCTCGAATGAAGAAACTCCTGTAATTCGTGGAATTGTAGTTAAATTCAGCTGGTAGTAAACGCCCAGGATGTAATCGGAGAACCTGCCTTCACGCTCAAGGCTGTATGCATCATACAGGTTCGAAATAATCAATATCTCCTTTACTTTGAATTTCATCAGATCATGAAAAATATCACGGTCATAATTGTTTTTTTCGAGGAAATTCTGAAGCAGTTTGCGCTTGTTCTGGAGAAAATCCCTGGCAGCCTGGAATTTTTGTTTGAGCTCTTCATCCGCCCTGTATTTCTTAATGGCGACCTCACCCTGCAAAGTATTCAGGTAATTGCAGATTAATGTCGAAATATTATTTATCAGGTCCCTTTCTTCCTTCATGAACGGACCTTCATCCATGTCGGGAAATTCTTTTGTATAATACACTTCTATTTCACCGACTTTATCATCTATTGTAAGGAAGGGTTGTCGCTGCCGCCACTTTGTGGCTATAAAATTTGGCGACAGGTACTCATTCCCGTCATAGCTGATGCGGGCTACAGTGTTCTCGGGATATTGCCACGCATCAGGCATAATATAGACAACTTGCCTCAATGCATTTTCGACAGATTTTTCAGACTTGAGAATTGATGTGGTCTGATTTATGCACGATAATTCCTTTAAACGCTCTGTCTTCTCGTACATTATTTTCTTCAGGCCTATTTCAGTGGCTATGACTTTGTCAAGTCCGTAGATCAGGTTAATAAACCCTGATATCAATAATGCGATGGTTTCAACAAATTGTTTTTCTTCTTCCGAAAATGGTTCCGCACCGGGCGAATTAGCTCCTGTGTAAAATACCTCGATTGAACCTCTTTTGGCTGAAAGGGTGTTGAAGGCGACTTTTACGGACAAAGAATCCTCTGTAATCCCCGGCGATGAAAAGTCCTTTTCGTCGTATTGAATGCGACATTTAATATGCTCCGGGAATCTGAATGCTTCAGGAATGACAACGAGGACCTCTTTCAGGGTAGTTTCAATTGACAGTCCGTTTCTCAGCCTCTTCGAAACTTCATTGATACATGCAAAAATCCTGCTGCTTTCCTTCCGGCCGCTTATTTTTATGTTATCACTGTCAGCAGGGTGTTTGATTTCGTTGCCTTTAATTATATTTAAAAATCCGGTAATTAAGTTGGTCATATTGCCGAGCAACTCTTTCTCGGATTTGAAGTAGGCCTCCTTATTGCCGGCCGGAAAACCTTTCAGATAAAAGAATTCGATTGTGCCGGGCTTATTATCAATGGTTGTAAATCCCTCTTTTAAACTCCATTCCGTATCTTCAAGACTCTTATCCGAGCTCAGGTATTCATTCCCATCATAAACAATTCTGGCAACCGCATATTCAGGATAATGCCATGACTTTGGCATATTCCTGCAAATTTGCAGAAGTGTGTCTTCTATGTTCTTCTCTTCGCTTAGTATCTGANAGCGCTCNAGTCCTGAACCGGCATATTCCTCCGNATCATCCGGTTGTTCTGTTACCCTGTGCAGGTTTAANTAATTGCAGACGATGGTGGCAATGTTTTCAAGCAGCTGCCTTTCCTCAAGCAAAAAGGGGCCTTCATCCGCTTTGGGAAACTGTTTGACATAGAATACATCAATAGCGCCCCATTTTTTATCATAAGTTTCAAATATCTGTTTCTGGATCCATCGGGTTTCCTTAAAATTTTCCGGCTTGTATTCCTGACCGTCATATTTTATCCTTGCATAGGCGTATTCTGAAAATTGCCATGCTTTCGGTATTTCCCTCACTATTTCAAGCAAGGTGTTTTCAACAGAGTTTTTTCTGCTGATTATTGTGTTTATCTTGTAAATGATAGATAAGCCTTTTTGGCTTTGGATTTTTTCCGCCAAAAGCTTCTGCATCTCCTTCTGCCAATGTGATGTATCTTCCATTATTTTACCCGTTCAGTCACTTTAAGCTATTTAAACAAAGCGGAAATTTACATTGAAAGGTAAAAATTAACCCGAATATTTTTTGTCATAAACCCGGAAAATATGGAAATTTAATTATATACATTTGTTTATTATCATTCAATAACCTCTAAAAACAAATTCATATGACCGCTTCAGTAGAAGAATTTATGGCGAAAATTATCGCCAAAAACCCTGGCGAAGTAGAATTCCACCAGGCAGTTAAAGAAGTAGCAGAATCAATTATGCCGTTTATTCAGGAGCACCCCAAGTATCAGTCTGCAAAAATCCTGGAACGCATGGCAGAGCCAGAACGTGTTATAATCTTCCGAGTCCCTTGGATGGACGATAAGGGTGAGATACAGATAAACAGGGGCTACAGGATAGAAATGAACAGTGCAATCGGACCTTATAAGGGCGGTTTGCGTTTTCACCCGACTGTGAATTTAGGTATCCTGAAATTCCTTGCTTTTGAACAGGTGCTTAAAAACAGCCTGACTACCCTGCCCATGGGAGGCGGCAAGGGGGGATCAGACTTTGACCCGAAGGGTAAAACTGATAATGAGGTGATGCGCTTCTGCCAGTCGTTTATGAGTGAGCTGTTCAGGCATGTCGGTGCAGATACAGATGTACCCGCCGGAGATATCGGTGTCGGAGGCAGGGAAATAGGCTTCCTGTTTGGCCAGTATAAAAGGCTGAGAAACGAATTTACAGGCGTGCTGACCGGCAAAGGCCTCGAATGGGGCGGCAGCCTGATAAGACCTGAGGCAACAGGTTACGGCCAGGTGTATTTCGCTGAAGAAATGCTTAATACGAGAGGCGACAGTTTAAAGAACAAAATCTGTACGGTTTCAGGTTCGGGCAATGTGGCACAATACGCCACTGAAAAGGCAACACAGATGGGTGCAAAAGTGGTTACAATGTCGGATTCCAATGGTTATATTTATGATGCTGATGGAATTAACGAGGAAAAGCTTGCCTTCATCATGAACCTTAAGAATGTAAAGAGAGGCAGGATTAAGGAATATGCAGATAAATACAAATGCACATATGTCGAGGGAAAATCGACGCCATGGGAAGTCCCCTGCCAGGTCGCTCTGCCTGCAGCAACGCAAAATGAAATAAGCGGAACGGATGCGGCAACACTGGTCAGGAACGGTTGTTTCGTGGTCTCTGAAGGAGCCAATATGCCCTCCACACCAGAAGCAATCAATATATTCCTTGAAAACAGGATCCTGTTTGGTCCCGGTAAAGCTGCCAATGCAGGAGGAGTCTCCACTTCAGGCCTGGAAATGAGCCAGAATTCAATGCGTCTGACCTGGACAAGACAGGAGGTAGACAGCCGGCTCCATCAGATAATGAAAGATATTCATGCTACCTGTGTCAAATACGGCACGGGAAAAGATAAATTCATTAATTACGTTGACGGTGCTAATATCGGTGGATTTGTCAAAGTGGCCGAAGCAATGCTGGCCCAGGGATTAGTTTAAGCTTTTCAGCATCCTGTTTTTCAGAATGAATAAGCTCAGGAAAAACATCTTCAGGGAGACTTCTTTTGAGCTTCTGATGCAAAAAAGAGTGCAGTACGTCCTGTTGATTTGCAGCAGGTACGATGCCTTTATTATGGAAGAAGATGGCAAGATCGATGAAAAAGTATTCAACGATTATGTCTCCTTCAATTTACGATACCCTCCCAGGTTTATTCACGTCACATCTGCTGCAGATGCAATGGAAACTCTGGGAAAAAGGCAGATCGACCTGATTATCAATATGCTCAGTATCAACGACCTGGATCCTTTTGAGCTTTCACTAAACATCAAAATAAGCTATCCTGACAAACCCATTGTAATCCTGGCTCCTGATTCAAGAGAAATATCTCTCCGATTGGGCAATGAAGATTTATCCTGCATAGATTACGTATTCAACTGGCTGGGCAATACAGATATACTGCTTCCTGTCATAAGCCTTATTGAAGATAAATTAAATGTGGATGAAGACAGTAAACACGAGGGTGTACAATCCATTTTAGTGGTTGAAAACTCCGTCAAATTGTCCTCAGTTCACCTTCGCCACCTTTACAAAATAATCCTTGAACAATCACGTGAATATACCATAGAGGGCCTTAACGAGCATCAGAAAATGATGCAAATGAAAGGAAGACCTAAAATTCTGCTTGCCACTGACTATCAGCAGGCATTGCATTTATTCGGGAAATATAAATCCCAGCTTCTTGGCGTGATTGCTGATGTCGATTTAAACCAGGCCGAACTCAGAAACCGGGAAACACCTGAAGATTTCTTCAAGCAGGTCAAGGACTTTGACCCCAATATTCCGATACTGATTCAGTCGTCCAACCCCGAAAATGAGAAGTATGCAAATGACTATGGAAATGGATTCTTAAACGTTAATTCAGAGTCCTTTCCGCTTGAGTTGAAATCGCTACTAAAAAGGCATTTTTCCTTTGGCGATTTCATTTTTACCGATCCTGAAACAGGACTGGAAATTGCCAGGGTTTCCGATTTGCAGACTTTTCAGCGAAGGTTGTTTGAAATACCCGATGCTTCCCTTCGATATCATCTCTCAAGAAATCATTTGTCTAAATGGCTCTACGCCCGTGCTCTCTTTTCATTGGCCGAATTCTTAAAGGAAATCAGCCTTGATGACTTCACCAGTATCGATCAGGCACGCCGGTTTATTTTCGATACTATCGCCAATTTCAGACTTAACAAGGGACATGGTATCATCGCTGATTTTTACAGGGAACATTTTGACGAGTATCTGACATTTACCAGAATTGGCGATGGCTCGATGGGAGGAAAGGCACGCGGACTGGCTTTCCTTGATTTCATAATAAAACAAAATCAGGATTTTGAAAGCTTCGAAGACACAATTGTTTCTATCCCGCGGACCGTGGTTCTCAGTACAGACGTCTTCGATGAATTCATGGCTCAAAACAATCTTTACCCGATTGGATTATCGGATCTCGGTGACAAGGAAATCCTTGATGCTTTTGTCAGGGCAAGACTACCCGTAAGGATTCATAAAGATTTGTTTGTCTTTATTTCAATTATCAGCCGCCCGGTGGCAATCCGCTCTTCGAGTTTGCTTGAAGATTCACATTTTCAGCCATTTGCCGGAGTTTATTCAACATACATGATCCCGAAGGTTCAGGATGAGGCAACCATGCTGGAATTGCTGAGCGTGGGGATTAAAGCCGTTTTTGCATCGGTCTTCTTCAAGGAAAGTAAAGACTATATGAAAGCTACAGCAAATCATATTGAAGAAGAAAAAATGGGCGTTGTCCTTCAGGAGGTATGCGGGCAGCAATATGAAAATCGTTTTTATCCGACTATCTCAGGAGTTGCAAGATCAACAAATTTTTATCCCATCGAACCTGAAAAATCAGAAGACGGATTTGTCAGCCTGGCCTTTGGCCTCGGGAAATACATTGTTGACGGAGGACTTTCACTCAGGTTTTCCCCAAAATTCCCGAGAAAAATCCTGCAGCTGTCAGACACAAAAATGGCGTTGCGTGAGACACAACAGGAATTTTACGCTCTTGACCTCGACCCGATGAGCTTTGTCCCAAGTACAGACGATTCGGTGAATCTTCTCAGACTGAAAATAAGTGATGCTGAGAAAGACGGCTCGCTAAACTTCGTCGCCTCTACCTACGATTACCAGGACGATATTTTAAGAGACGAACCGGTTGACGGCGGGAAAAGGGTGATTACTTTTTCCAATATACTTAAATATGATCTTTTCCCATTGGCGGATATCATCAAGACAATCCTGGAAATCGGTCAGCAACAATTGAATAATCCGGTGGAAATAGAATTTGCCGTAAATATCGACCCAGGGAGAAAAAGACCTGTTCTTTTTAATCTGCTACAGATACGGCCAATCGTTGAAAATTATGAAACAATTAAGTTCAGGCTGGAAAATATACCCCTGACAGAGACTATCATCTATTCGAAATCAGCCCTGGGAAATGGAACAATTAATGGAATCTGTGACCTGGTCTATGTCAGGAACGAAAACTTTGATGCTTCAAAGAACCAGGAAGTTGCCTCTGAACTCAACGAAATTAATGACAGGTTTCTAAAGGAGGAGAAGAACTATATTTTAATCGGACCGGGCAGGTGGGGGTCGAGCGATCCGTGGCTGGGAATACCAATTAAATGGCCGCAAATTTCTGCAGCCAGGGTCATCATCGAATCGGGACTTGAAAATTACCGGATCGACCCAAGCCAGGGAACGCACTTTTTCCAGAACCTGACAGCCTTCAGGGTAGGATATTTTACTGTCAATCCGTTTATCGGCGACGGATTTATAGATTTTGCCTTCCTTACAGCTCATGAACCTGCATTTGAGGACCATTATGTAAGGCATGTCAGGTTTCCGGAACCGCTGGTGATCAAAATCGACGGCAGGAAAAAAATCGGTGTTGTAATGAAACCGGGCGGAATCCTCCGCTAATTGCATTTAAGATTTGTCCTTTGGGCTTTTGATGCTTCGGCAAAAGGTCCGTACATGGCATTTTTAAATGACGCACAGGCTTCGGCAGTTTGTCCTTTTCCAACCTGGGCAACCGCCAGCTGATAGTAAAACTTCGCCTTGGCATCGGCTGCGCCGGTTTCAAGATCCAGTCCCTTTTGGGCATATTCTGCTCCCATGTCGAAATTCTTCTGTTTGTTGTAGACATCGGCAAAATAGTAGAAAAGGTCCTTGTCGTTCCCGTATTTTGCCGCCTTATTCAGAAGCGCCAATGCATCATCAAGCTTGTTAGCCTGGTTTGCCTTCGATCCGGCAGAACGAAAATACTCAAGCGCCGTCACAGAGGCTTTTTGTATTTTTACTGTATCGTTTATGCTTTTAAGCTTTTCAAGATATAAATCAATTGTTCCCTCGAAGGCATCGGCATTATCCTGCTTTATATAAATCAACGCCTTGTTATAATATGCGTTGAGGTAGTCGGGATTAACCACCAGAAGACTGTCAAATGCCCTGATGGCATTTTCATAATCATTCTTCGAAAAGAAATCGGCTCCCATTGCATTATAACCCTGTGCCAGAAGTTTCCGGGCCTTTTCTTTATTCGGTGCACTGTTATATTTTTCAGATGCACTCACGGCTGTCTTCGAAGCCCTGATTATTTCCGCAGCCGGCTTTTTTTCGCTGATGGCAACAGCAGCAACCTTACAGTATAACCCCGGCAATACCTCCACAGCCTTTTGCCGGAGGTCAGCGGCATCTTCACCAACCTGGTCGGAAAGGGTGATCACCTTTTCAAATGCATCGATGGCAGCCCTGGTATCAGTCTGCATTGCTTTGGCCCCTTCATTATATGCCGTTATCACATCATTCCGCCCCACCTGAGCATCGAGATTTATACCCATAAAAGCAGATGCAAACAGCATGATAGCAATTATAGCTATTCCCTTAATTTTCATATTAATTCAGATTATCAGGTTATTATAAACACTTTTGCAATTAACGGCCGTAAATATAAAAGTTAAAATTGATTTTTGTATCTCCGGTACCATAAAGTCGCGAAAATAGAGCTGGCACTTGGGGATCTCAATGCAAAAATGTCACATCTCCAACTTTGTCAAAATACTTGCCGTCTGCGTACCTGCCGTTTGCTTTCCAAACATAAACGCCCTGCAACGCAAGCTTACCATCTTTGTAATATCCATCCCATCCTTTCGACAGGTCATCGCTTTCATAGATCAGAACTCCCCATCTGGTAAAGATCTGAAGCCTGTATTCTACCACATTCTCGAAAAAAGGTCTGAAAACAAAATCCATTTCATCGTAAACCCCTTCCTTCCATTGCCCGCCAGTAGGACCGCTTTCATTCCACTTGAACACATTGGGGAAGCTTATATGTCCTGTTTTCCACTCAACCACTACCGGTGTCTCGAGCGAAGCTGAATCAGTACAACCATCGTTTGTGGAAACATTAAGTGAAACAGTGTAGGCTCCGGGGTATTCATATTTATGATAAGGATTTTCTTCAGTCGAGGTCTTTCCGTCCCCAAAATTCCAGAGGTAGTTTTCAGCAAAGTATGAATAGCTGTAAAAGATTACAATCTGTTCATTATTAGTCACATTGGTAGGATAAGCGTCAAAAATTGCGGAAGGATTCTGATAGACGGTGATAATGCCATTATGAATTGACTGACCGGCCAGATTGGAAACTGTCAGTTTAACTGCATAACTCCCCTGTACATAATACGAGTGAATTGGGTTTTCTTCGCTCGAATACTGTCCGTCTCCAAAATCCCATGTATAATTTTCGCCATGAATGCTATTATTTTCAAACTGCACTGTAAGGGGTGCACAACCGGCCGTATCCGGCTCAAAGTCAGCCTCGGGAAGGGGCGGCATTATCACCTGGATCTGTATCGTCTCGATTGCAGCGCAACCCCATCTGAAAGAAGGTAGTTCATACGTTAGGAAATGAGTGCCAATACCTGCCATGCCCGGATTGAAAATATTGCCCGTCAGTCCTGTACCTGACCATGTACCGCCTGTGGGATAAGCAACCATGGTCACGGGCGGGCCATTGAGAAAAAGTGTCCCGGGATCTTCAATAATTATGGCAGGAAGGGGCATGACAGTTATGATTGTCGTATCGGAAGCACTGCAGTCGGTATTCANTATTTCATACCTGATCA
>JGI11641J44799_10000382_pt1 | contig 13139 bp, 10 predicted proteins | sample WetSurSiteA1Bulk_FD_44799 | JGI IMG/M metagenome (IMG submission 44799) | reverse complement strand
CTTCCCCAACTTTCAGNGGAGTGACTCCGTCATCCAGACTGATAATGCGACAGTCAACATCAGGTAATGGNAGGCCAATCGAGCCAGTACGGATATCCCCATACAGCGGATTACAATGCGTCGCCGTGGGGGCCTCAGATAATCCATATCCCTCCACAAGTTTTCCCCCTGTCAATGATTCGAATTTTTCTTTTGTTTCCCGCATGAGAGGCGCGGATCCGGATATGCATCCTTTAATCGAACTGAGGTTAAATTTTCCGGCAATAACCTCTGGATTGTTGTTAATGGCATTATATTGGGTGGGAACGCCTGGAAAAATTGATGCCTTGTATTTTTGTATGCTGGTTAAGACATCATCGATGTCACGTGGATTGGGTATTAAAACCATGGCAGCACCCGTGCGAATGGCAAACAACATACCCGCAACCATCCCATAGACATGGAAAAGCGGTATCGCCATTAATACGATCTCTTTACCATCTATGGCGGTTGGTAACCAACTTCGTACCTGTAGAGCATTCGCAACCAGGTTACGATGGAGTGCAATTGCACCTTTGGAAATACCAGTTGTTCCACCACTATATTGGAATATCGCGACATCCTCAGGGCCGATCCCAAGTTTTGGACATTCTTCAGCCTTATGTCTGGCAATCAGATCCTTAAACCACAAATCACCTTCAGCCAGCTCGACTTTGAAGCCACCTTTTTTCTCCTTGGTAAGACCAAATAAAAAAGCCAGGATGGGTGGAAGATATTCTTTTAAATTTGTAACAACGATTTTCTTGATCTTTGTATTGGGTTGAGCTTGCTTTATGAGTTTATAAAAGTTACTCATCACAAACATAATCTCAATCCCGGCATCGTTCACCTGGTGGACGATTTCCCTGGCGCTATAAAGCGGATTTATCGATACCACCACCCCACCGGCTTTTAGGATAGCAAAAAAAGTGATCACGAACTGAGGTGTATTGGGCATAAAAACTCCCACCCGGTCACCCTTCTTTACCCCAAGCTCTGCAATCCCCGCAGCTAATCGATCGGTGAGCTTATTTAGTTCCTGGTAGGTGATTACCGCACCCTTAAAAATCGTACATGGACTTTCTGGGTACTTTCGTGCTGTCTCTTCCAACATGCCGAATAACGGAATAGCAGGATAATCGATGTGTTGAGGTACTCCTTTGTCATATAACTTAAACCACGGTCGGTCTTCCATGTTTTCCTCCTTAGGTCGAATGGTAGATTGATTCGATATAAATAGTATAGAATTTTCTGATGTGAATGTCAATCAGAAGAATGATGAGATTTTCAATTTTTGAGGAACAGTGAAAAATTTTAATTCAGCAGGCGGTTGATAACCATTTATCGACCATATTTCCCATATCATCCAGCGTCGCCCTGCCAGTTTGAAACCAATTTATCCGGGGATCGCTAAACTTAAACCAATTTGCCTGCCGCCGAACAAANACNCTTGTTCGTCGTTTNATGACGATAATAGCCTCGTCCAGACTTATCTCTCCTTGAAGGTATGAGACAATCTCGCTATAACCAATCGCCGAAAGGGTTGGTAATTCCGGAGAGAATCCTTGCTCAAGTAATTGTTGAACTTCCTCAACGAAACCAGAACTTATCATTTTCAAAAGCCTATCATCGATACGTTTATATAATTCAGCTCGCGGGCAGGTCAATCCTAAAAGTAATGCGTTGTATAGATTATGCCCGCGTTTCTTTTGTTCGGAAAAGCGTTTCCCGGTAGAGAATATCACTTCCAGTGCTCTTACCGTTCGACGTTCATTTGTTGGATCAATTGCAGCTGCTGCTGTTGGATCGATTACGGCTAGTTTTCTATTAAACTCTGTGGGTCCGATTCGGTTAGCCCACTGGGTGAGTACTTTCCGTAAATCAGGGTTTGGTTCCACAGGGGGGATATTCCATCCTTCAACGATCGAATGCACAAATTGACCCGTTCCACCTACCAGGAAAGGGAGATGGTGTTCCTGAGATATTTTTAGAATTGCATGACTCGCTTCACGTTGAAATATTCCCAGGCTCCATATCTGGTCCGGATCGGCTACATCAATTAAATGGTGGGGAACACGCTGGCGTTCTTCTAGCGTTGGCTTAGCAGTACCGATATCCATGCCTCGGTAGAAAAGCCTTGAGTCAGCAGATACTATTTCCCCATTAAATCGTTCTGCTAATTGAATAGCGATTTCAGATTTCCCAACACCCGTTGGGCCGAGAATGACCACAAGTGGGATGAAATTAGCGGCTTTAGTTATGCCAGCTGACTCAAGAGAAACTTCAAGTGATTGCATTTTCAAAATGAATTATCAATGGAGCGGTTGCATTCGATTGCATTTGAACAGAAATCACATCGATCCGCCAGTTCTCGATGTGCTCCGTTGACTCCTGAATATAGGCTTCAGCAGCATTACGCATATGCTCTAACTTTCTACGGGTTATCGAAATTTCAGGAGGTCCTAATGAATTGCTCGCTCTTGTCTTTACTTCTGTAAAAACGATGACATCTCCTTGCCTGGCAATTATATCGATCTCCCCGTAAACTGTCCGGAAATTCTTGGCGAGAATAGAATAACCATTCTTTTCCAAGAAATCAGCAGCTACTTCCTCACCAATATGCCCTATAGCTTGCTTGTGAGCTGATTTCAATGCAATTTATCCAGCAAACGATTGACTTTAAATATAGGACCTTTCCTGCGTGTTTTAGAAACCTCAACCAATCTTTGGTAATGCTGAAGCAGGGCTTCAGACGTGGTTTGGATATCATATTTTTTTGAAAATTCAAATGCCTGGTTTCTCATCCTTTTTCTGATCTCATGGTCTGTCGAAAGGAGAATAAGCTTTGCTGTGAATACTGAAATATCATCCGATGTAATTAAACCCGTTACACCATCTTCTATGATGTCTCTTGAGCCTGGAGCATCCATCCCTAAAACAGGTAATCCTGCTGCCATCGCTTCGACAGTCGATAAACCGAACGTTTCAGAGCTGGAGGGTGTAACAAAAATATCGCTGGCAGCGAGATATGCGGGAATATTTTCATAATCTACCATTCCGGTAAAAAATACTTTGTCAGCGATATTCATATGTTTTATCTGGTTTTCAAGGTTTTCTCGATCAGGACCATCACCCACGATCAATAATCGCACATGATCATATGTCATTGACATACCATAAAAAGCTCTAATTAGTAATGACAGGTTCTTTTCGGGAGAGAGACGTCCTATATATGTGGAGATAACCTGGTTATTAGTAAAACCAAATACAGATCGATCAATGGGTTGCGAAATTGATCGATAGGGAGTCAAATCCAACCCATTCGGGATCACTTCGACAGGTGTAACAAGATTGAAATGTTCCTTTAAAACCTTTATCATACTGGCAGATGGAACGATAATGAGGTCACATGCCTTGTAAAAAGGTGTTAAATATGCCTTAAGGGCAGCATCACTTATACTCTCAGGGAGAAAAGGTATGTATGCTTGAGTGATTAAGTCGTATCGGCTATGGTTGGTAAAGACTATTGGAATGTTTCGTGGAGAACAATAGCGCATCGCAAGTGATCCACTCACAAAGGGATGGTGAACATGTGCGATATCCATTGTATATAGCAATTGTCTAGCTAACCTGTTGTAGCGTAAATTTAAGTAGAAACCTGTATCCACCACGGGTAATCCGGTGGTGCGGATAATATTTTTTTCATTATCAATTACTTCATCGTCACCAAAAGTAAATAGATATACATCATGCCCCATATTTTCCAACCAACGCTTGGTTAAAGTGAGGGAATTAGTCACCCCACTCACCTGGGTCATATATAGATCTGCCATCATCCCAATTCTCACCGTAGTACCCTCCTGTGAATAATCCTAAGCGATTGATAACAATACGTCAAGGACATCTATATTCTTGGCGTTTCCTCAAGTGGAGTGTAAAATTCATCCATGGACAGTTCAATAAGACGGCAAAACCTGCCAAATATTGACCTATTAAGTATACTTGCAGCCATGATCGTCTTTGCATACACATTGGAACGTTTCATCGATTTACCGAGCTGGGTAATTTCCTGGCAACTACCTGGTTTATACATCGAGATAAATCTTAATGTCACCGTGGTTACATCCATACTTGTTTCGCTGATGACTGCTAGCGGGGCAAATTGGCTTATGAGTAATCATCCAGGGTCTCGGAAGAAATTGGCACTTGAACACGCAATTTTACCTGCTCTCACAGCGTTAGTAATTGGCATCCCACTCAGCCGGATTCCTGTGGGTATAGCTTGGTGGATTGGGCTTATCAGTGGGGCTTTCATCCTCATCTTGGTCATACTTGCTGAATATATCTCTGTAGATCCTGGGGATGTTAGGTTACCNTTTGCCAACGCGGCTCTCTCAGCAGTATCTTTTGCAATATTTCTGGTATTAACGGGTGCATTACGTGCAGTGGGGGTACGTTTACTCTTCTTAACTCCTGCGATTATATTAGCAGCGTGGTTGGTTAGTTTACGGGTGATAAATTTACGATTGCATGGTGAATGGACCTTAATTGAATCCGCAATTATTGCCTTGGTGGTTGGTCAAATTGCAGCTGCATTCTATTATTGGCCACTTGCTCCAATGACTTTTGGTCTGGTTTTACTAGGTCCTGCATATGCTTTAATCAGTTTGTTCTGTAATTTGATCGAAGAAAAACCTTTTCGTCAGGTTGTACTTGAGCCAATCGTTAGTATATTGATTGCCTGGGGGGCGGCATTTATTATTCGATGAATGTCTTATCTAATGGATTATTTTTAGATAAAACTCATTGGGCTCAAATGGAAGCAGATGTCCAAGCTAAAGCCCCAGAAGAAGCATGCGGGTTTGTAGTTGGAGCTGGTAATCGCTCCCGATTGGTCATTCCGATAACAAATAACTTGCATAGCCAGTCAAGGTTTCGTATGGAACCGAAAGAACAGCTGAACGCTTTCCTCCTGGCGGAAGAAAAAGGCCTCGACATATTAGCCGTCTATCATTCACATCCTCAAGGAATAAATAAACCATCTGCCACTGATCATGAAGAGTTAACCTATCCAGGGATCGTTTATTTAATCTGGTATATTGCTGGAGAAAGGTGGAGGTGTCAGGGTTACCTTATGTACCGTTATATGGATGCGATGGAAGTGCCCCTCAACGTCATACAAGAGGTGTAACTATGCAGTGAACCATGGGTTTTAATAGGTGCCAGGGCTGTTTTCGGAGGAAACATTTTTCATGGAGATTCTGTCTCGTATTGGTGTTTTATTGTTGGCATATTTAATAGGTTCAATCCCGTCTGGATTAATCATCGTAAAATTTTTCACAGGAAAAGATGTTCGCTCGATCGAAAGTGGGCGTACTGGAGGTACCAATGCCATGCGTGCTGCAGGGGTCTGGGCAGGCATTGCAACTGGGATTTTTGACGCTTGTAAAGGAATGGCAGCTGTTTACTTGAGCCATAAACTAATCCCCGGAAATCACATTTGGATCGAAGTGCTGGCACCATTTCTGGCAATCATCGGGCACAATTATTCTTTATTTTTAATCGAACGAAATGAAAAAGGTGCATTACGGTTACGCGGAGGGGCAGGAGGTGCAACCTGTCTGGGGGGTTCTATCGGTTTGTGGTTCCCAAGNGTATTTATTATCCTCCCGCTCGCAGGATTGATCTATTATTTTATTGGATATGCATCTGTTACCACGTTGAGTATTGCTTTATTATCCACCCTAATTTTTGCGTATCGAGCTTGGTTGGGTCTCAATCCATGGCAATACGCGGTNTATGGCTTGATGGCGTTTGGAGCGTTAGCCTGGACGTTACGNCCCAATATNAAACGTCTCTTCGAGGGAAAAGANCGTATTGTTGGATTACGAGCGAAAAAAGAAGGTATTAAATTTTAGATAATCACTCGCTATCATCATTAAATTTATAAATTTCAACTTCATTTGGATCTGCTTTGGGTAATTCGCCATACATTTGATAATATAATGCACGTAAATTCCGTCGATGAAGCTCCTCGGCAAGACCACCAATCAAAACCCGGCTTTTTCCACAGTCTTCGACACCAATATCAAACAGGATCTCTTGGGGATATTTTCGCCGCGCTGCTTTCCGCACCGCTTTACGGAGAGCGGAAAGATACGCTAGATTATCTTTAACCATCCCATCAATTTCGCCCCTCAAGACAATGTCGCCATGACCAGGAACGACATTTTCCAATCCCATTTTACTGATCTTTTTTAGAGAAGCAATTGTATCGTCAATATTTCCATCTACAATNTAGGGTAATGCCATAAATGCATCACCAGCAAACAAAACTCTATCCTCTTCTACCAATACTCCAATATTATCCGAACATGGACCTGGCAATGGGAACATAGATAATGTCTTTTTTCCCACTCGAAGGATGATGTAACTCTCTTCAAAAGTCAATTGAGGGAGGACGATTTTAGCCTTGCGGAATGAAGGATTTTGTTTTCGAGCTTCTATGAGCGATTGTTGGCCTTTTGTTGCCAGTTGTTTACGGCTAAGCGCATGGGCAATGATTGTCGCCCCTGGAAAGAAGCAATTTCCCCAGGCATGGTCAGCATGGTAATGGGTATCTATTACATAACGAACCGGAAGATTTAATTCCTGTTCTATGAAATCCCTGATCTGAAGCGTTTCTTCTGGGATTGCCAGAGTATCGATGACCACTGCCCAATTTGGACCTATGACTGCACCTGCAGTTACCTGGGCATATACGTCACTTTGAAAATAAAAAACGTTATCAGCAACACGTTCACGCTGCATAGTTACCTGTCCTGAATACCTGATCTATTCTTAGTTTCCTTTTTCTGAAAACTAATTTACAACGTGCTGTAGGATAGCACAAATTAAACCTAAAAGTCAAGTCCAATTGCCATGAGTTCTGGTATGAAATCTATCTGATGTTAGTTGACTGGAGATTAATATCTAGTTATAATCACACATACAATTGACTATAACAAAACCAGGAGGAGTAGGTGGTTGATATGCTGTCAGAGAAGGAGAGGTCATTGGCTGAAAACCTCCCTAGGCAAATCCCACTGAATGTCGCCAGGTTTTTATGTCGAAGAAAATGCCATTCTGGCTTGAGTAGAACGACACGGGAAAGCCCGTTACAGCGAAACCCTGATGATTGTCAGTGGTGAGTGCACCGTGTGATCATGGTGAAATGAGGTGGTACCGCGAAGGTAATTCCTTTCGTCCTCATATTGGCGAAAGGATTTTTTTATTCACTGAACTTCGAAGGAGATTGTATGACTACGATTGAGCTACCTAAGGCCTATGATTTTAAAGCCACCGAGGATAGAATTTATCAATGGTGGGAACAACATGGATACTTTCAGCCAGTAAATGACCCTAACAAACCCGGTTTTAACCCCGACAGGAAGCCCTATGTCATCTCGATACCACCTCCTAATATCACAGGTGAACTACATTTGGGCTCCGCTTTGTTTGTATCATTAGAAGACTTAATGATCCGTTATCACCGAATGAAGGGAGAACCAACTCTTTGGGTGCCAGGGTCCGACCATGCAAGTATTGCTACTCATTTGCAGATTGAGAAGGCACTGCGGCGGGAAGGAACCAGCCGTGAACAGATCGGACGGGAGGAGTTTTTAAAGCGCGCCTGGGCGTGGAAAGAGAAGTATGGGGGAATCATAACTGGTCAAGTCAGGCGATTAGGCGCTTCATGTGATTGGAAGCGTGAGCGATTTACCCTTGATAGTGGGCTCTCGCGGGCGGTACGTGAAGCTTTTGTTCGTTTGTATGAAAAAGGTTTGATCTATCGCGGACCGCGCTTGATCAACTGGTCACCTGGATTAAAAACCGCAGTTTCTGACGAGGAAGTGAATTATTCTGAAGAATCGGGAAAACTATATTTCTTCAAGTATATGTTGCATGGATCTACTGATGAATATATCCCGGTTGCTACTACACGACCTGAAACAATCCTGGGTGATTCGGCGGTTGCTGTTCACCCAGAAGACGAACGGTATCAGAAATATATCGGTCGAAACGCGATTGTACCCATCCTTGGTCGGGTGATTCCAGTGATTGCCGATTCATATGTGGACCGGGAATTCGGAACAGGTGCATTAAAGATCACACCTGCTCACGATCCAAATGATTATCAAATTGGTCAAAAGCATGGATTGGAAATTATCTCCATCCTGGATACAAATGCCCAAGTGAATGAGAATGGTGGCCCTTACCAGGGACAGGATCGATTTGAATGCCGGAAGAATCTGTGGGAAGATATGTTGGCTGCTGGACTGGTGATTAAAGTAGAAGATTATGTCCTTAATATCCCTCGCTCACAAAGAGGGGGTGAGATTATCGAGCCAATGATCTCCACCCAATGGTTTGTCCGCATAGAGTCATTGGCGAAGCCTGCTCTTGAGGCAGTCAGGTCTGGGCGAATCAACATTGTCCCTGAACATTTCACCAAAGTGTATTACAACTGGCTTGAGAATATTCAGGATTGGTGTATTTCACGTCAGCTATGGTGGGGGCATCGCATTCCAGTATGGTATTGCGCAGATTGCAAAGAAATGACAGTTACCCGCACCGATCCCACTGCCTGTATCTATTGTGGGAGTAAGAATATTGAACAAGAGTCTGATGTGTTGGATACATGGTTTTCATCAGCCCTTTGGCCATTCTCAACCCTGGGATGGCCTGATGAAACTCCAGATTATAAGTACTTCTATCCGACAACCATGATGGAGACCGGCTATGATATTCTCTTTTTCTGGGTGGCGAGGATGATTATGTTTGGTCTGGAGTTTACTGACAAAATTCCTTTCAACCAAATTTATCTGCATGGGCTTATACGAGATGAGCATGGGCGAAAAATGGGTAAATCCAACGACAATGTCATCGATCCATTGATAGTGATGAATGAGATGGGGACGGATGCCTTGCGATTTTCATTGCTGGTTGGTTCGACCGCGGGAAAGGATATGAATGTAAGTACCAGGCAAGTGGAACCTAGCCGGAATTTTGTCAATAAAGTTTGGAATGCCAGTCGGTTTATCATCACCAATTTGGAAAAAATAGAAACCGCACCGATTTCAGCGGCGGAATGGACACTGGCGGATTCATGGATTTGGGCACGCGCTCAAGAACTCGTTCGAAACGTGGAGCGTTTATTTCAAACTCACCAGTATGGTGAAGCAGGCCGGCAAATATATGATTTCTTCTGGAGTGAATTTGCAGATTGGTATCTGGAAATCGCAAAACTCCAGCTAATGGAAGCAGGTGATCGTGCCTATTACACTGCTTCAACTCTGGTGAAGGTGCTGGATCTCTGCTTACGAATGCTTCATCCGTTTATCCCATATATCACAGAAGAGATTTGGGGATATTTGCGAAAAGCTGTGCTTGATTCACATCTTTCCAACCTGGCCACTAATTGGGCAGAAGGATTGATTATCGCTTCCTGGCCTGAACCTCGACCGACGGAAGGTTGGGAGAATGAATGCATCGTCAACTTCAATTTGATACAGGAAACCATCCGGGCGATTAGAAATATTCGTTCGGAGAAGAATGTCAAACCGGGAAAGCTTATTCCAACGCTTCTGGCAGCTGGAGAAAGAACAGAAGTTTTCCGTCANCAGAAAAAACTAATTGCTTCATTATCGCAGCTNGACCCTGAACGGTTTGAAATATCANTTAGCNTGCCGCCTAAACAAGAAAACCAGGTTTCTATCGCCTTAGGGTCGGTAGAATTATATATACCATTAGAAGGACTGGTGGACACAAGTGAAGAGCGTGAAAGGCTAAGTAAAGCATTAACTGAAGCTAAAAACCAGGCTGGGCGTCTGGAAAAATTACTGGCCAGTTCTTTCAGTGAAAAAGCACCTGCTGATATAGTCCAGAAGGAAAAAGATAAGCTAGCGAGTTATCAAATGACTGTGAAGATGTTGGAAAAACAACTTAAAGCAATTGGGTAATTTTTATGAGTAAAAATGGGGCTGTCAGATTATTATGCCGATAGCCCCATTTGAACTTCTATTGAGCATTTATTTTCCTTTGTAAACGTGTTAATCGATGGTGGAATTCATTTTTCCATCGTTCTTTTTCAGAATCAAGGATGTCATAAGAATCAATCTGATCCATTGCCAGGTGAGACCATTTAAGTGCCAACTCAGGATTCTGAGCATGGTGTTCGTAATACTTCGCAAGTTCTTCGTATGCATATAATTGACGATCTGTAGTTGCCTGCTCCCATAATGAAATTGCTGCTGGATAATTGTTATTATGTTTGTGTATCATTGAAAGGCGATACAAAATACCGTTATAAACCTCCTCGGGTAATTCTACCTGTAAACAATTTTCATACAATTGGGTCGCTTCTTCGTTATGACCTAGATCCTCCAATAGCCTGGCAACAGCAGCAACATCCACATACTCTATTGGAGATTGGTTGAGTGGAGCCTCGAGCAAAGAGGAAGTGTGATTCAACAAAGCTGCCAATGAAACCACATCCATCGCGTTATGATAAAACACACGCTTTAAAGGTCGGGCATCTCCATCACGCAAGAAGTCGAAATACAACTGAGGAATCATCCAACCAGGAATCTCTTCATCTGTACGGCTGGCATGTAAGATTTGAACTTCCAAATTTCCTAAAGTACGGCTTGGGAGACGATCTCGCCATAATCGGCGTGATAAGTGTAACAAGTCGACATGAGCGAGATTTCTAAAAGGGGATTTCCAACCTTGTAATGTGTATCGTGTATTCAATAATGGTACATCAAATGCTTTGCCGTTAAAACTCACTACCGTCTGGCAAGGTGCAAGAAATTCTTCAAGTGCAAGCAGTAAAGCAGGCTCTTCGAGTGGGTCACGCATGAAGAATTGGGCTAAATGGAATCCTTCCTGTGTATAACGCCCTACTCCAATAAGAAATGCAAATGTACCTGTTCCACCTGCTAAACCAGAAGTTTCTGTATCAAGAAAAACCAGGCTTTCAGGATCACGTTCTGCAATGTTATGATCACCAGCCCATTCCGCAATTGTCAATGGTTTAGTGACAATGCGTAAACCAACTTGTCCGTGAATATAATTGGTAGAGAAATCTTCCTCAATCAGAAATGTTAGGCTGTTACCCATCTCCACAAACCGACCAGAAACAATATCCTCGACAGGAAAGGATTTACGCGCCTGAGGTGGCGGTAATTCCTTTGTACCGATTTTTACTCCCAATGATTTGAGGCGTTCAGATAGAGTAGCCATAAAAATCTTATTGATTTACATATTATCCTATGCAGATAATGATAACCTGAATTCGTTTGAAATCAATCCCATCTGGGTAGCGAAATCATCTATCAGGCAGAATAAGTGTGACACGTATTTGCTTATTATTTTCAATAATGTTTATATTGTGTAAACCCTTGTAATAAATGGATTGCCATTCAATATATGTTGATTTTCAATAATGAGTGCGAATTTATGATTTTTTTGTTATAAAACAGTTATAATCGATTTTTCGACACAGATTTGTCCATTTTTGTTATGCAATTTCTAGTATAGTAACGATATCCTTTTAATGGTGACTGGGTTAATAAGGTAATGAAAATAAAAGCAAAGCTGGAACCAGGCAATGTAGCTGTTGTGACGGGGGGGTCAAGCGGTATTGGTCGAGCCATCGCGTGTGGTCTTGCTAACCGTGGTATGGACATATGGTTAGTGGCTCAACGAAAAGATATATTGGAATCCGCACGGCTTGAAGTTGAAACCCATAAGCAAAATCAAAGTCAAATGATTCGTATCATTCCTGCTGATGTTTCCGATATTAAACAAGTTCAGCTGGTAGCTGAAAAAGTGATCGAACAATCAGGCCCTCCGAATCTGTTAATCAATTCAGCTGGTGTGGCTCATCCAGGTTATGTAGAGGAGCTGGATATCAGCATATTTAATTGGATGATGGAAGTTAATTATTTTGGGACTGTGTTTATAACGAAAGAATTTCTACCAGTGATGTTGAAGAACGGTTCAGGTTATATAGTGAATATCTCATCCATAGCCGGGATAATTTCAGCTTTTGGTTATACCGCATATGGAGCTTCGAAATTTGCAGTTAAAGGCTTTTCTGATGCTTTGCGACAAGAGATGAAATTACATCAGATTGGGGTCTCGGTAGTATTCCCTTCGGATACAGATACACCACAGCTCGAGTATGAAAATCGGATCAAACCTCCCGAAACGAAAGCACTTGGAAGTATGGGTGGCTCAATGACTGCGGTTGAAGTTGCTAAAGAAACATTAGCAGGAATTGAACGGGGTCGATATATGATTATTCCTGGTTTAGAGGGAAAAATTTTATATCACGCCAACGGTTTATTAGGACTTGGAATTAATCCCATCATAGATTATCTCATTGCAGATGCGGTCAAAAAGAAAAATTCATCTCATTCAAAAGAGGCCTAGATCATGGATATATTTGAAAAATGCTATAACTTTACCTATGCCAAGGAATTTATTGCTTCCGGATACTACCCCTACTTTATCCCTATGCAAGGGAATGAAGGCAGTGAAGCAATATTCCAAGGGCGCCGCTTAATTATGTGTGGCTCAAACAACTATTTAGGCCTCACCGTCCACCCAAAAGTCCGACAGGCAGCGATTGAAGCCATAGAGTGTTATGGAACGAGCTGCACAGGGTCCCGCTTTTTAAATGGCACGTTGGAATTGCACGAGCAGTTGGAGCGAGATTTAGCAGAATGGGTGGGCAAAGAAGCAGCTTTAGTATTTTCGACCGGAATGCAGGTTAATTTAGGAACGATCAGCTCATTGGTAAGTAGAAAGGATGTAGTTGTCCTGGATAAGGATGATCATGCCAGTATTGTGGATGGAGCCAGATTAGGTTGGGGAAAAGTTAAACGTTTTAAACATAATGATATGCATGACCTGGAACGTGTCTTGGATGGGATCCCTAAAGACGAAGGGAAACTGGTGGTCGTGGATGGGCTGTTTAGTATGGAAGGAGATATTGCCCCGCTTCCAGAGATTACCAAAGTATGTAAGCAATACGGTGCTCGCTTGATGGTGGATGATGCCCACGCATTGGG
>JGI11641J44799_10000381_pt1 | contig 13141 bp, 13 predicted proteins | sample WetSurSiteA1Bulk_FD_44799 | JGI IMG/M metagenome (IMG submission 44799) | reverse complement strand
TATGACAAAGCAGTTCATACGGACCTGTCAGATCCGGCTAATTTTCAAACCCTGACAGAAATGCTCGACATGGATGATTTTATCAACCTGATGGCTTTTGTACAGTTCACCGGTTATTACTCCTGGCCATGGGGAATTTCCATGTATTGTGAAAACAGGGCTTCTGCCACCTGGAAAACCTCGATATGGGATGCCGACAGGGCATTTACTGATTTGAGCTGGAATGGTTTCAGGGAAGCGCTTGACGTAACAGGAGATTACTATTGGGCGAATCATATTCCCGCGAACCTCATGAACAACGCGGAATTCAGGCAAAGATATGCCAACCGGATTCAGAAACTGGTGAGGACCGTATTCCGGCCCGAAAATGCCGTGGCTGTTCTGGATTCGTTATATGCCATTGTGGCACCTGAAATCGACGGCGAACTGGAAAGATGGGCACCCGGTAATAATGTTTGGGAGGAAAATGTCAATATCATTCGTGATTACCTCAGGAGACGGCCAGCCATGGTCAGTGTCATGATGCAGGATTACCTTCCGCATGCGACCGGTACCATTGATTATTCCACCAACCTTACCCGGACCATGGCTTACCCGAATCCTTTCAGCGATCGGGTCCATGTAATGTTCTGCCCAGGCAAAAAAGTAAAAGTTGATGTTTCGGTTTACGATCCCCAGGGACGATTGGTCCGAACCTTATATTCGGGTGTGACAGCCGGAGATGTTGAACAATATGACTGGGACGGTAAAACCTTTAATGGTTCCAGGGTTCCGCCAGGCATGTACCTTATCCAGCTGAAAACACCGGATGAACTTCTTCGCATCAAAGTTCTGGTAAAATGACATGTAATCACTATACGCTCATGAAACAACTTGCCCTTGTCTTCTTCCTTTTGTCCCTGACCGGAATTGTCAAAAGTCTTACCATACTTCCTGCGGAGATCAATACCAATACCGTGTTGACCAAAGAATTCTCACCTTATCAGATCATGCATGATGTGACCATAGAACCTGGCGTTGTATTGCAGGTTGAACCCGGGGTGGTTATTGAATTCGGGAACCTGGTTTCTCTTATTGTGAAAGGACAGCTCATGGCAATAGGAACACCTGAGGATAGTATTTATTTTGTTTCACGAACGGGCGCTTCACCCTGGCTTCAGATAAATGCAACAAATGCCGGTATTGATTTACAATATTGCCGCATCGGTGGATGCAAGATGCTGTTGTATGCTTCGGGGGGTAACAGCATAAACATATTGCATTGTAACATTGAAAGTGAAGGTACATCAGGCGGAGAGGACTGCATTGCCGTGCACGATGCCAAAAAGGTCATGATATCGTATGTCAATCTTAAAGGAACCGGTGGAACCATCGCAGAAGGGCATAAAATTGATGCCATCGACCTTGACCATATAGACTCCTGCTTTGTACTGAGATGTAATATCTCCCGTTTTGGTGATGACGGGATTGACATAGGAACCAACAGCGGTTATGCGCGGATCATGAGCAACAATATCAGCCATTGCAACTATGGGGTTTCAGTGGGTGAAACTTCCACAGCCAATATCCATTTAAACATCATCACTTTTTGCGATGCCGCCCTGCAGGTACACAATAATGCAGTTGTAAATAGCAGCTATAATACGTTTTATGCGAACCACTGGGGCATTGAGTGTTATCACAGCGAAGAAGGCACAAAGCAGACCGGGGGCAAAGCATACCTATCGAATACAATATTTTCAGCCACGGCTTCGGAGGAAACGCTGACCCAGGAAAGCTCCGTTTTGGTTATCAGCTATTCAATTTCTGATCTGGAAACCTTGTCCGGCGAGCAGAACCTTACAGGAGACCCCCTGTTTGTGGATCCGGAGGGTGGCGACTTTAGCCTCCAGGAAAATTCACCCTGCATCGGCAGCGGATCGCCTGACACTGAAGGGAACAGAACCACCATGGGTGCAGTGCAGACAGGTGGTGATCCGGTAAGTGACAAGGGTATACCCAGGTTACCCTGGGACATTTATGCATTCCCAAACCCTACAACAGGAATCATAAAAATTGTGGTCCCTCCTGGAGAGCCCGCAAAAAAGATCATAATTTATGACCCCATGGGCAGGGCAATAAAGCATGTGATGATGCAACAAAATGCGTTATTACTTGATTTGAAAGAATTTCCCCCGGGGGTATACATGATGCGGCTTTCTGCAGGAAATTCATACAATGTACTGAAAGTAATCAGGGAATAGGTTGATCAACGCTCAACATGAAAAAGTTGAAAGAAGTTAAAGGCAACCTGAAACATAAGTGGTTGAAATCCGAATGAATGCTTCTCAAAGCTGCTATCCGGCTTAAGGCAAAAAAAGTTCTAAAGAAGTGTGTCAATCTATCTGGTTGCCAGTACAGCCCTTCAGAAATTGTCAGCTCGAGCCAATTAGGTCATCTGGCCAGGAAGCTAATCAGTTTCATCCAGCAACAAAACCCAGTCGAATCCTGGTCCGCGTGACGGAGCCCTGAAACTCATGACAGGTTTCCTTGTGGTGGTACCGGCCTTGAGCGTCTTGCCTGAACGCGGATCAAACCAGGAAACCTGGTAAGATAAAGCGGTCAGGAGGTCACCATTCAGCACAATGTCGTTCCCTAAGGGAGTATAGACCATCAGGTATCCGGTCCCTTTTACGGCGGCAATGTGATCATATTCATCACCCGGATTCACAACAACTTCCTGGTAGGGCACCCTGTTCAACATGGGCCTTGATTCAATCAGGCGTCTTACATTCAGCATCTGCCATGCACCGGGCAGATCTAGCACGTCGTACCAGTAATGCCGGGCATAACCCACCAATTCCCGGCCCGGAGCAGCCATCTGCCATACCGGATGACAACCATAGGTATGGCCGTGTGCGCCTGTAAACAGGTTCCAGTAGGCGGCCTGCCTTACGTGCATTTCATTGAACCAACCCAGTGAATCGGGTCTCCAGTTGATCGGATGATCCTCGTACCTTGGTTCACCATCCATGCAGGGTTTGACCGGTACCCGGTCGTAATCTTCCCTGAGCATCCTATATATGGCGTAACTTCGCTGACCGTGTCCTGTCTGCGCCATGTTAAAGTCAAGCCATTCGGAGTTATGGAACCATGCCGAGGAACTCTTCTCACCCCAGGGATGATAGGTCATCAGGTGATTAGGATCAGCTGCTTTAATGCTTTTACCAAGGGCATCCCATACCGGGAAGTTGCTTCCCGTGCCGGCAGCATCTGTTCCGCCGGATCGATCGCCACCATTAATCCAGATGATATTTGGAAAATCCCGGTATCTCTGACCAAGATAGGTACCGTATACCAAGGCATTTTCGGGTGTAAAGATCACCGGTCCCGTCCCCCATCCTGCTTTATCTACTTTGTCTCCCCAGGTGGGCAGTAAACCGATGAATATACCCTTATCCGCAGCCAGCCTGATCAGGCTGTCAACGAACAAAAAATAAGCTTCATTCGGTTTTGAGGGATTATTGTCGATCAATGGTTTATCGCCATTTCGGTTGGGTGTATTCAAACCATCCAGTTCAGCCAGGATAACCGCCTGGATGACAGTAAACCCTTTCTGCCTGCGGTTTTCAAGGTAAGTTTCTGCTTCCGTATAATTCAGGCGATGAAAGAGCTCCCAACCCGTATCCCCCAGGTAGAAGAAGGGTGCACCATCTTCGAATTCAAGAAAACGTTGGTTTTTGGAAACCACAAGTTTACCATGAGACAAATCGACTGACGGTCCTTCGTGCGGCAAAAGCTGGGAATAAGAGGGATAAGAGGTGGCCAGTAATAATGTAAGATAACAAGCTATTTTCATCGGGAACAATATTGGTTCACAAACATGAAAATAGCGATTTTTCCTGTATCCTTTTACTGAATTATTATTTTCACGATCTCTGTTTGCATATTTTTGGTCACCCTCACGGTGTATATCCCCGGATGTAAACTGACATTTTCGGTTATCAGGGGTGCCCTTCCGAGCTCCCTGGCATATACCAGCTGGCCGGTGATGTTGATCACCTGCAGTGAAACCTCTTCTTCAAGCTCATTCTGAATTTCCACATTGATCTCACCAATAGCCGGATTGGGATACGCCCGTAAAGAGAACAACCTGCTTTCTCCGTTCTCATCCACCACAGCAGTGCACTCAGCACCCGGAATATGAGAATCCATCCATACAAAACGGCCGAGTATCCAGGTCTTCATGAAGTTGATATCTTCTGCGTAAGTATTTCCCACAAAAACATTGGGCCATACATAGGTACCATGAATAGGCCACTGGACAAAATTGCGGTCAGCTGCTTCTCCTATTTCCAGCGCATAGGCATCAATATAGCCTGTGAGCGACTCATTCGATAAAATACCCTGACGCAAGGACTTCCAGCGGCAGTTCAAGCGGTTGGCAAAATAAGGATCCGCGATCAGTTTTGACCACCAGAAGGGCGTTCCCCACCCGTCTGCTGGTACGGTATAATTCCATCCATACGTATTAAATGCTTCCAGATAGTCGGCATTGCCAAATGCCAGGTCATAGTCCCAAATAGGCCCCATATGAATCAGCGGATCCTTGTCATCACGATCCTTATGCATGAAGGTGCTTAATCTGTAACCATCAGTATTTTTGCTCAACTCGACCAGGATAAAATAATCAATGAATGAATCCACATCAATGTATTTGCGGTAGCCCACCACCGGATCGCGGTACTGGTTACCGTACAAAGCAGTCTCAAAAGCAGTAATCCTGTTGCGGATATAATCTTTCTGGACCTGCACAATTTCAGTCCTGTCGGGGTAATGGTAGGCAAAGAACGGACTGTCACCGGTTGTGCCGGTTCCGGGATACATCGAAAACCAGCCGTCGGTATAACCTGCGTTTGTACGGTCGATCTTTACAATATAGCCTCCGGTAAGATCATCGCCCATAACATCATCGGTTTTCAGCTTTGCGATATCCACCCGGTTGCTGTCGCGTTTGATCTTTTCCATCAGCACATAAACTCCCTGATACTGACCGTTGATGAACATCTCGCAAAACCTTGTCCTGGGGGCATAATGCCCCATGGCATTTGCCAGGTTATAGGCCAGAAAATTTCTCATCAGTGATTTATCGGAATAAGGACCATGCAAAATCCAGTCACTCTCGGCCGGCATACCCAGCAAAGCAACTGCCGAATCACTGCCTGCAGGATCCCTGGTTTCGAGACCATAGTTCTTCTTCGGGAACATGGTAGAGGAAGATCCCCGGATCTCAATACCAGCCTTCCCGTCGAAAACATTCCTTTCATCCAGCAGGGTATTTGTCTGTCCATTGCCTTTATCAATGATCCCCAGGTCAACAGTCAGTTTATTTTCCCAGGGTATATCGGTACCATTGGTTTCCACCACCAACAAGGGAAGATACGACCCGGAAAAGCCCGTATAGGGGGTTGTAAACCAGCTGGGAACAGGCCTGTAGGAAACGGTTGAGGTTGTAAGACCGACGGACAGGTAGGCAATACAGCTCATATCACTGGAGGTACTGTTGGTATTATTGACCTGAACGGCAAGGACATTGCCGCCATTTTTCAGGCAATTCTTAAGGGTCTGCTTGTAAATCATGAAAGACGAAGGATTGCGGTAGTCTTTCATCACTGCCTCATGGTCTGTAGCCGGCGTATTGTACTCGGGGAAATCCCCTACAGTACCGAGGTTCGCCCTGCCAACCTCAACCCCGTTGATCCAGGCTACAAAACCATCATCATAATCCATGTTCAGCAAAGCGGCAGCAATGACGGAAGTGTCCTGGATATTGAATACTATTCTTGTGTATACAGCAGTAGGATTTGGTGGAACCGGAATCGAGGTGGCATCGTCATTGTCTGCATAGCCAAACCCTCCCGGACCCAACAGCCAGGTTGCATCGTTGAAACCCGGGTTTTGCCAACCTGCTCCCGGTCCTGAGGTAATGCCGACATAATAGTGCCAGTTATCTCCGGAATAAACAACTGATTCCCAATGATCTATAACATTGCTTTGTCCAAAAATGTTTCCTGAAAGTAAAAGAAAGAGGACTGCTTTCACACCAAAACGTAGCATCATATCTGAGAGATCTAAGAATGTAAAAAACCGACGCGAATATAGCATTTACGTATAAATAACCGGCAGGGTTATCAAATTCAACGCGAAAGTGAGCGGTAAGAAATGAGGGGTTTTATGGATTGCCAGGAGGGCAGACTGCCCTGCACGGCAGCCATGACAGGAATGATAAAAAAACTGACAACAGCGGCACATATTTCAGTGGAAAATCGTATTTTAGATTTGACAGTACTGAAATCAAGCGTTATTAATTTCATTATAAAACTTATCATATGGCAAAAGTAGCAATGCTCGGCACCGGTTTCATCGGTGATTTCTATACCTTTTCGTTACATGGGCAGCGAAACCGTGATCGTGTTCACATTGTATATTCCCGTGATAAGGATCGCGGTAAGGCGTTTGCCGCGAAACACGGCATATCCCGATGGACCACTTCCATGAAAGAGGCCATTGCGGATCCAGAGGTCGAGGTTGTAGTAATTGCCCTGCCCAACAACAGGCATCTCGAAGCGGTACTGATGGCTGCTGAAGCGGGAAAGGCTGTTTTTTGCACCAAACCCCTGGGGTGCAATGCCCGGGAGGCAAAACAAATGCTTGATGCCGTGGAAAAAGCCCTAGTTATGCACGGCTATATGGAAGACCTGGTCTATACCCCAAAAACATTAAAAGCTCTTCATTCCGTTCGTTCCGGAGCTATCGGCGATGTTATCTGGGCACGTTCACGGGAAACGCATCCCGGCCCGCACAGTGACTGGTTCTGGACAAAAGAGATTTCGGGAGGCGGTGTGCTTCTCGACATGGGTTGTCATTGCATTGAGATCGCCAGGAATTATATCGGGAAGGACATTAAACCGGTAGAGGTGATTTGCTGGGCGGAAACGCTCGTAAAGCCAATTGAAGCAGAAGACAATGCACTCGGATGGGTTAGATACGAAAACGGTGCTATCGGTCAGTTTGAAGTAAGCTGGTCATTCCGCGGAGGAATGGATTTGCGCGATGAAGTGATGGGCACGGACGGCACCATTTGGGTGAACAACTTCCTGCGAACCGGTTTTGAAATGTTTACTGCAGGCGGGAAAGGCGGTTATGTAGCGGAAAAAGCCGAAACCGAGAAGGGATGGATCTTCCCGGTTGGCGATGAAGTTGTGGAACTGGGTTATACCGATATGTTTACCGACATGTTCCGGGCTTTTGAAAACAAAACAGAAGCCAAAGAGACTTTCTATGACGGCTATGTTGTAAATGAGATTATGGACGCCTGTTACCGATCCGCAAAGACAAAAAAGTGGGAACCGGTAAAGCTGGAAGTCTGGAGGGGCCGTGAAAAAACTTCACCCATCAATGCAATCCGCGATTATGATGCCGGTCATCTGCTGGTAAAGGAAGAAACCATGCCCGACGGACGTGTTAAGCTGATCCTGAAAGATAAGAAAACAGGAAAGATAACGCAGCAGGAGCGGTGAACGGTAAACTGTGAATGGTGACCAGTAAACGGTAAACAGTTTGGACATATGACCCAGGTTTCCCTGGAGGTGGGATTTAATAATCTGTCTTATTTTAATAAAACATTTAAGAAGCTGTGTGGAGTTTCTCCTGCGAAATATGTAAAAACTCACTGAATTTTACCTGATTCAATACGTCTCGTACTTATAAGTTTTCTTCGACAAAACCTGGCCATTGCCATCATAAACTGTTTTCTCGGTCTTCAGGTTATTGGCATACCTGTACTCTGAGACTTTAATTTTTTTCCCGGCAGGATCCAGCTCGGTTTCCTGGATCTTGTTGTTGGCAGCATCGTATTTGTATAAAAAATGTTTGTCAACCTTAGCTTGTTTGTATTCGATTTCCTCAATTATATTTCCAGCCTGATCGTATTTGGTCACTGATTCTACCAGCACTTTACCGGCATCTCCTTTTTCAAACTTTTGCTCATACACCGTAACACTCTTCAGCTTGTTATTAATGGCTTTTTTTTCCTGCGCCGTCAGCAGGAAGGGCCAAACCATGATCATCAGTACAAAAGCGAATTTCTTCATGTTCCCGTTTTTATTTAACCTATTCATGTATACTGGGATTTTACACAATTGTTTTCATGAACAGCAAAAAAACCTCAAGAAAGTTTGTCATTTGAATATTATTATTTTACTTTGTATCTCAAAGTACTTTTATATGGAACAGAACCAGGAACCCATTCAACAGCTTAACGCGATACGCAACATGATGGAGCGTTCCTCGCGGTTTATTTCCCTGAGCGGCCTTTCGGGTGTTGCAGCAGGGATAATTGCACTTATCGGTGCAGGAGTTGCGTTCTTTTATCTTGACTTTGATCAGCGGTACTTCGACATTGACCGTTACTTTATGGAGAGGTCTTACCTGAAATTTGACCATTCATGGTTGTTCATAACGCTGGATGCATTGATTGTATTGGGACTCGCCTTGTTCTCTGGGATTTATTTCACCACCCGGAAGGCCAGGAAAAAAGGATTAAAGATATGGGACAGTGCCGCACGCAGGATGGTCATCAATATGTTTATTCCTTTGTCAGCCGGTGGTATATTCTGTCTGATTCTTCTGTATCATCACCTTGTTTTTCTGGTTGCCCCTGCCACATTGCTGTTTTATGGCCTGGCGCTTGTGAATGCCAGCAAATATACCTTTCATGAAGTAAGGGTTCTGGGAATTTCGGAAATCCTGCTTGGCCTGATGGCCAGCTGGCTCGTGGGATACGGCCTGATATTCTGGACAGTCGGTTTCGGTGTGCTGCATATCTTCTACGGAATGATGATGCATTACCGGTATGATGCCAAGCATGACGAATAACGAGCAAGAAGGTATTGTGAAAGAGATCATCGGAAAACTAAACAAGCAGTTTGAAAGCCGGGTGCGGCTGGGGATCATGTCGGTACTCATGGTGAATGAATCCGTCGATTTTGTATCGCTGAAAGACTTACTTGACATTACTGACGGCAACCTGGCCAGTCATCTGAGCGCACTGGAAAAGAACAAACTGATCGAAGTCAGGAAACAGTTCGTGGGCCGTAAGCCCAATACCCGTTACCGGATTACAGCGTCAGGACGCAATGCTTTCAGGGAACATCTTGATTATCTCGCAGAAATCATCCGTTTAAAACGTTAACTTTTGAAACAACCACTTTTCATTTCTCTTGCCGTCGCCGGAGCGCTGGGTCTGGCAATTGCCTGGGTTGACTCCCGTCCGAGCTGGGATGACACAGGTATTTCTGTGATCATGATCTTTGCAGCCGCCGCATGTTGCGGCTTCCTGTCGAGGCAAAGACCCTGGCTGATCGGCATAGCGACAGGCATATGGATACCGCTGCACGCAATCGTTACAGATCATAACTTTGGGAGTATCCTGGCAATCATACCTGCATTGGTGGGTGCTTATGCAGGTTACCTGACATACAGGCTGCTGTCCGGCAATTAAGATGGAAATAACAATTTTTTTAATATTTAACTCTGTAATTCAAAGTACTTTTAAAACAACATTATTATGGAAACAATTGACAAAACTTTCAACCGGTTCTTCAGTTCAGTAGGATTTAAGCTTGGATTAATTGCCATACTTACGTTACTGCTGCTCATCCCGGCAAGTATGATCAGCTCGCTTATCAGCGAACGTGAAGAACGGCGTGATGAGACCATCAAAGAGGTCACTTCGATATGGGGAAATGAACAAACGCTATCCGGTCCGGTTCTGACCATACCGGTTAAAACTACCGAAGAGACCTCTCAGGATGACTTTAAAACGGTGACGAAATATGTTCACATTTTACCTGAAAATCTAAAAGTAGAAGGCAGTGTAGAACCCAAGGTACGCAACCGCGGTATTTACAAGGTGGTTACTTACCGCGCCAGGTTGCATGTTACCGGCAGTTTCCCGGCTGTTGACCTGTCTGAGCTTCACCTCGGGCCCGATGACTTTGAAAACAGCATGGGCTGGATCGAGATCGGTATCCCCGACATGCGCGGAATAAACCAGGAAATCAATTTCAGCTGGGGTGATACGGTAGTGCCCATGATCCCGGGAATTCCCAGCAATGAAATTTCCACCTCGGGCATTCACTGTGAGGTACCACTCACCAGGGACGCTGAAATCAGTTTTGCCTTTGATCTTGATTTGAACGGAAGTCATTCCCTGAACTTTGTTCCCCTGGGTAAAGAAACAACTATTAGCCTTGCATCGTCCTGGAATTCACCCAGTTTTAAAGGGGCATTCCTTCCTGATGACCGGAAACTTACAAAAAAAGGATTTACGGCAACATGGAATGTCCTGCAGCTCAACCGCAATTACCCCCAGCAATGGACCGGTAATCAGTATTCGATCGGGGAATCAGTTTTTGGCGTGGACCTGATNACTCCTGTGGATACGTATCAGAAATCCATGCGCTCTGTAAAATATGCAGTTTTATTTATCGGATTGACCTTTCTGGTGTTCTTTTTTTCAGAGGTATTTACGAAAGTCCGCATTCATGCTGTAAATTACCTGCTTACAGGTTTTGCACTCTGCGTGTTTTACTCACTGTTGACCTCGATAGCTGAACACCTTTCATTTACCATTGCATACTGTATCAGCAGCTTTACCATAATAGCCATGATCGCAACATTTGCATGGTCACTCTTTAAAAGTGCCAGGGTAACCCTTTCAATAGTGCTTAGCCTGATTGCCTTGTATGTCTTCTTGTTTGTCATACTCCAGCTTATGGATTATTCCTTGCTGTTTGGCAATATTGGCCTCATTGCCATTCTTGGGCTGGTGATGTATTTTTCACGAAAGATTGACTGGTATTCTCCGGTCAGGAACACAGACAAAGAATAAATGCAAATCGGCAAAAACTGTTTATCTTTGATTTACAGGAATTGCGGCATGACAAATAACCATGGGAAATTCAGTCTCCGGGCACGGTTGCGAAGCTTCCGATATGCTTTTCGCGGACTCCATGTGATTCTGAAAGAGGAACATAATCTCTGGATTCACCTTTTCGCGGCTTTTTCAGCCATAGTGCTCGGGATTGTTTTTCACATCAGCCGGGCCGAATGGCTCATCCTGGTCCTTTGCATAGGCCTGGTACTGGCAGCTGAAATAATGAATTCAGCCATTGAAAGGCTGGTAGACCTGTATGCTCCGCAAAAGAGTGAAAAAGCCGGACTTATAAAGGATATTGCTGCAGGGGGAGTCCTGGTGGCTGCAATTGTGGCACTGGTGGCGGGGATATTGGTTTTTTTACCACATTTTACCGGCATCTGAAATCCTCATCATGCAGCAGGAATTTCTGAAATACCTCAACGAAACCTGTCATTGCAGGCCCGACAGGAAATACCTGCTGGCTGTGAGCGGTGGTGTTGATTCGGTTGTCATGACCTTTCTGTACCATTTGTCGGGTATCGAATTTTCCATTGCCCACTGCAATTTTCACCTCAGGGGAGAAGAATCGGAAGAAGACAGGAATTTTGTTGAGCAACTGGCGAGAAGCTATCATCGCCCGTTTTACCTGAACGACTTTGATACGAAAACCTATGCTGAAGAGCAAGGCGTATCCATTCAGATGGCAGCGCGTCATCTCCGGTATACCTGGTTTAATGAACTTGCCGGAAAACTGGCTTGTGATTACATTGCCACCGGTCATAACCGGAACGACATTGTTGAGACTGTTCTGCTTAACCTTGCACGCGGGACCGGTATAAGGGGATTATCCGGCATCAGCCCCGTACATGGCAAAATTATCCGGCCCCTTCTTTTTGCTTCACGTGAGTCGATTGCACAGTTCGCCAGGGAAAACAACTTACAGTGGCGTGAGGATTCATCCAATGCAGAGACAAAGTACCACCGCAATTACATCAGGCATACCATTATACCGGCATTTCAGAAGATCAACCCGGCTTTTCTGAAGAATGCAATAGAAACATCTGGAAGGCTGGAACATACAGAAAGACTGCTTGATTGGATGGTCGATCTGGTAAAAAAGGAAGTATGGACAGAATTGCCCGACAGGTGCCTGATCCATATTGAAAAGCTGAAGGAATATCCCTCCAATGATATCCTCCTTTTCGAGTTACTGAGAGAATTTGGTGTCAGCCAGCTCAGTATTGAATCCATCTTAACAGCATTCGGATCCAATCCGGGAAAACAGTTTCTCACCCGGACGCATTGTATCACCCGTGACAGGTCGACGCTGATCATTACCCGAAGAGCATTGCGTGAAGAGGCAGAAGTACTCATTGATCAGGAAACCGTTCAAATAAATTATCCGCTGCACCTGACCTTCACGCTGTCCGGTATCACTCCGGACTTTACTATTCCGACAGAACGTCATTTTGCAGCACTTGATGCGGACACCATCAGCTTTCCATTGTTATTGCGCTGCTGGAAGGAAGGTGATAAATTCCATCCGCTTGGCATGGAAGGATCAAAGAAGATCAGTGATTTCCTCATTAACAATAAGATTGCACGGCCAGACAAAAATCGGATCTGGGTACTTGAGACAGGCGGAAGAATTGCATGGGTTGTAAACTACCGGATTGACGACAGGTTCAGGATCAAATCCGAAACACGCAAAATACTTTTAATAGCCTTTAAAGAATAGCAGAAATTCTTTAAATTTAACTATGCAAAAGTATACACCTATCGAAAAGGAATGGATTATTGCACTGGAGGGTTCGGATCCTGCCAGGAAAATTACGGTTGTTCATGAAATCAGAAATTCAGGATCGATTAACATGCTGCCGGCACTTTTTAGCCTGATCCATAAAAAGACAGCCCCGGAGGTCAGGAATGAAATACTGCAGCTTGTGGGTGAAATAAAATCGCAGGAAGCTGCGCCGATTATTGCCGCATCATTAGATAAGATGGATTTCGGTGATTATCTGCATGCTTTTGTGGCAGCCTGCTGGCAGTCGCGTCTGGATTTCAGCAAACATCTGCAGGTATTTGCAGGTCTTTTTATCCAGGGTGATTACCGCACGGCCCTGGAAGCCTTTACCGTCATTGAAGAATCGATAATAAACGCCTCCGACATCGAAATAGCAG
>JGI11641J44799_10000379_pt1 | contig 13194 bp, 17 predicted proteins | sample WetSurSiteA1Bulk_FD_44799 | JGI IMG/M metagenome (IMG submission 44799) | reverse complement strand
GGCGGGGTGGATGCCGTGGTCGATGGCGGCGTTCTCGGCAGGCATGCCGAAGGAGTCCCATCCCATGGGGTGAAGGACGTTGAAGCCCCTCATGTGCTTGTAGCGGGCGACGACATCCCCGATGGTGTAATTGCGCACGTGCCCCATATGGATGCGGCCCGAGGGGTAGGGGAACATCTCCAGGAGATAATATTTCTTCCTGGAGGGATCCTCGGTGACGTTGAAGGTCTTGCGGTCATCCCAGAGCTTCTGCCACTTCTGCTCGATCTGAAGGGGTCGGTATCTCGTCTCCATGGTATTCTCCCGTCGATGGACTGTTGAAATCCGTAACACAGCGCAACGTTTCTTTCAATGTCATTTTGGACAGTGACAGGCTGCTTTGCAGCAGTGACAAAGTGGCAAGAGTGACAAGAGACAAAAGCGTCATGATCGCAAAGACCCCATAGCCTTGTTGCTTGCGGCTTGAGGCTGTCTTTAAAGGGGGAGGGCTTCTTCCTCTTCTCGCCGTATCCGGATATCGATCTGGACCTTGTCTTTTACGTTCAGCCTCAGCTTGTGGATACCAAGAAGGGTCTTCTGGAAGAAGGACTCATCGGAGAGCAGGCAGGGGGTGACGGTGCTGAGATGCTGGACGTTTCCCGAAAGGAAGTCGAACATTCCCGTCGTGAAGTGGGTCGTCATTTCGGCCACGTCGAGAAGAGATCGCCCCGCCCCGGGCACCTCGACGGCGAAATCGTAACAATGGATCCGGACAGCCGTTTCGGCCATGCGGGCGCCTGCCTCCCGGATGGTTTCGTAGCTCAGCTCCCGGCGCTTGCCCAGCCCGAACAGAACGATCTTGCGCGGCGGGATTCTCCCNTGGGATTCGATGAGAACCTTCTCCGAGAAACCGCCGCTGATCCTCCCGTCGGCAATCAGCCTCGAGACGAGGCCGTTGAGGCGCCAGTCCACGAAGCCGCCGTTTCCCTTGGGAGGCCGCTCGTCGGAGAAAAAGCCCAGCACCAGGCACTCATGAGCAAGCCGGTCCAGGCTCTCCGTTGTCAGCTTGATCTGCATGATCCTTCCGCAGCTTCGAGTACAGGGCATCCAGGATGCCGTTGATGAAGGAACCCGAATTTTCGGAACCGAATTCTTTGCCGAGGTCGATGGCTTCGTTNAGAGCCACCTTGGGGGGGATCCCCTGGCCGTAGAGGAGCTCGTAGACGGCAAGCCGCAGGATGTTNCGGTCCACCCTCGCCATGCGCTCGAGGGACCAGTTTTCCGAGCAGGTGCTGATNAACTGATCGATCGCATCCCTGTGGGCCCACGTCCCCTCGACGAGTTCCGAGGCNAACTCGCGGGCNTCNGCGGCAGCGCTGAAGTGAACCCAGAAAAGCTCGAGGGCTTCCCTGGGTTCNATTCTCAGGACATCGAGCTGATAAAGAACCTGTAAGGCAATCTCTCTTGCCTTCCTTCTGAGACGCATGTCATTCCCTGCCAGGCTCGAACCCTTCCGGGGACGGCCTGGAACTTGCCTTTACATTTTTCTGAACAGATCCACCATTTCGATGGCTGCAAGGGCGGCATCCCAGCCCTTGTTGCCGCTCTTGGTGCCGGCGCGCTCGATGGCCTGCTCGATCGAATCGGTTGTCAGCACGCCGAAGACGATGGGAACCTCCGTCTCGAGGGCTGCCTGGGCGACTCCCTTGGAGACCTCGGAGGCGACGTAGTCGAAATGAGGCGTGGCCCCCCGGATCACTGCCCCGAGGCAGATGACGGCGTCGACCTTGCCCGTTTTCGCGATCTTCTTGGCCACCAGGGGGATTTCGAACGCTCCGGGACATTTGAACAGCCGGATGTCCTGCTCCCTGGCGCCGGCCCGGATGAGCGCATCCATGGCGCCGTCGATGAGCTTGCTGCTGATGAAGTCATTGAACCGGCTCGCCACGATGGCGAACTTCATCCCCTGGGCAACAATCTTCCCTTCCGTAATGTTCTTCATAATCCCCTCGTGCTTTTTCTTTCTGGTCCTTTGTCTTTTGCCCGAACCCCGAGCCCCCAGACCCGATACCCTATACTTTTAAAATGTGCCCCATCTTTTCCTTCTTCGTCCGCAGGTATCTCAGGTTCGTCTCGTTGGGCTTGATCTCGATGGGGATCCGCTCGACGATCGTCATCCCGTACCCTTGAAGGCCNACNACCTTCTTGGGGTTGTTCGTGAGCATGCGGATCTTNTTCACNCCGAGGTCCACCAGGATCTGGGCACCGATGCCGTAGTCCCGCAGGTCCTCCTTGAATCCCAGTTCGATGTTCGCCTCCACCGTGTCGCGGCCGTGCTCCTGGAGCTCGTAGGCCTTGACNTTGTTCACAAGTCCTATTCCCCGGCCCTCCTGGTGCATGTAGACGATAACGCCCTTGCCGGCCTCGTTGATGATCTCCATGGCTGTGTGGAGCTGGTCTCCGCAGTCGCAGCGCATGGACCCGAAGACGTCGCCCGTCATGCACTCGGAGTGCACCCGGACGAACACGGCATCTTCGGGCGTGATCTCGCCCTTCACCAGGGCCACGTGCTTCATCTCGTCCACGTCGTTCTCGTAGACGATGAACTTGAAGTCCCCGCCGAAGGCGGTGGGCAGTGTCGCCGTCGCCGCCCGGCGGACGAAGGATTCCGTCTTCATCCGGAAATTGATGAGATCGGCGATGGTGACGATCTTGAGCCCGTGCTCTTTCGCGAAGATCTCCAGGTCGGGCATCCTCGCCATGGTGCCGTCGTCCTTCATGATCTCGCAGATGACGCCGCTGGGCTTGAGCCCCGCAAGCCGCGCGAGATCCACGGAGCCCTCCGTCTGGCCCGTGCGCTGCAGGACACCGCCCTTGCGGGCCAGGATGGGGAATATGTGCCCGGGGCTCACGATGTCATCGGGTTTCACATTGTCCGCGATGGCCGTGCGGATCGTCGTGGCCCGGTCGTGGGCCGAGATGCCCGTCGTCACGCCGCGTCTGGCCTCGATGGAGACGGTGAAGGCCGTCTTGAAGCGCGACTGGTTGTCATTGACCATGAGGTGCAGGTTGAGCTTCTGCGCCAGCTCCTCGTTGAGGGTGAGGCAGATGAGACCCCGCCCGTGCTTGGCCATGAAATTGATGGCTTCGGGGGTGACAAACTCCGAGGCCATGCAGAGATCGCCCTCATTTTCGCGGTCCTCGTCGTCGACGAGGATGATCATCTTGCCGTTTTTGATGTCTTCGATTGCTTCCGGAATGGTGCTGATTGCCATGATTACACCTTATGCCTTGCTTCTATTTCAAATACCCGTGTTCCCGGAGGAAGTCCATGTTGACTCCCTTGCCGGGATTCAGGAGTTTCTCCACGTATTTNCCGAGGATGTCCGTTTCGACATTCACGGAATCCCCCGCCTTTTTCGCTGTCAGCGTTGTCTTTTCCGCCGTGTGGGGGATGATATTAACATAAAAACGGTCGCCTTCGCACGAATTAACCGTAAGGCTGATCCCGTCAACGGCGATGGACCCCTTGGCCACCACATATTTTGAAAGGCCCGCCTCCAGAGTGATCCCGAAGACGATCGAGCCCGCGCGCGCCGTCCTCTCCGCGATCCGCCCCACGCAGTCCACATGCCCCAGCACGAGGTGCCCGCCCAGAAAGTCGCTCATCCGGAGGGCCTTTTCCAGGTTGACCGCATCGCCCGCCTTGAGCCTCCCGAGCGACGTCTTCGAGAGCGACTCGGCGGAGACGTCGAAGGTGAAGCTCTTCTTCCCCAGCGACGTCACGGTGAGGCAGGCCCCGCTCACGGCGATGCTGTCGCCGATCCGGACGTCGTCGAGCGCGAGCGCCGTCTCCACCTCGAGCAGGGCGTCTTCGCCCTTCCGGGAAAGCTTGCGAACCGTGCCCATGTCCTGGATGATGCCGGTGAACATTCTGGTCTGTCTCGTCTGTCTGGTCTATCTGGTCTGTTTTTATCCTTGAACCTTGAACCCTTTAACCCCTGAACCTGTCTTTATTTTGACTTCAGCAGATCTTTCAACTCGTCCAGGAACTCGTTGGCGTCGCGGAATTGCCGGTACACCGAGGCAAACCGCACGTAGGCCACCTTGTCGAGGTCGTGGAGCTCCTGCATGACCCGCTCGCCGACAAAGGTCGAGGGGATTTCCTTCAGCTGCGACTCCTGGCAGGCCCTCTCGATACGGTCCACGATGGCCTCGATCTCGTCGATGCTGATGGGCCGCTTTTCGCAGGCTTTCTTGACCCCCGTGAGGATCTTGGAGCGGTCGAAGGCTTCGCGCCGGCCGTCCTTCTTGACGACCATGGGAAGCACCTCCTCGACGAATTCGTAGGTCGTGAAGCGCTTCGCGCAGGAGGCACACTCGCGCCGCCTGCGGATGGCGTTGCCTTCCTTGCTGATCCGGGAGTCGATCACCCGGTTTTCCGGGTCGGCGCAAAAGGGGCACTTCATAGCTTCCTCACGCGGATGCTCGACTCTTCGAGCATGCGGGCGGCCAGCTCGTCGCTGTAGCCGTCCCGGTAGACGATTTCCGTGATCCCCGCGTTGATGAGCATCTTGATACAGATGCTGCAGGGGTGGTTCGTGCAGTAAAGCGTGGCCCCCTGGATGCTCACCCCGTGAACGGCAGCCTGGATGATCGCGTTCTGCTCGGCGTGAAGCCCCCGGCAGAGCTCGTGGCGCTCGCCCGAGGAGACCTTCATCTCCTCCCGAAGGCAGCCCACCTCCAGGCAGTGCCTGAGCCCGCTCGGGGCCCCGTTGTAGCCCGTGGTGAGAAGGCGCTTTTCCTTTACCAGCACGGCCCCCACGCCGCGCCGCAGGCATGTGGAGCGGCGCGCAACGAGGCTCACGATGTCCATGAAGTACTCGTCCCAGCTGGGACGGTGAACGCCTTGCCTGGTTACCTTGTCGGCTTTCATGCGATTGCTGCCTGTCCTTCAGCCTTCCGGATGGCCTGGCAAGGGGTATCGGTTATCGGGTCTTGGGTATCGGGAATAGAAAAATCTTCTACCTTCCCTGGACCCTATACCCTCCTCCCTTTTACCCCTTCTTTATACGATCCGCATACAGCGGGAAGCGCTCGCAGAGCTGGCTCACCTCTTTGCGGACCTTGTCGATCGTGCTTTCGTTCTTGAGGTCCTTGAGGACCGTCGAGATGAACCGGCCCACGAGCTTCATCTCCGCCTCCTTCATCCCGCGGGACGTGATGGCCGGGGTGCCGACGCGGATGCCGCTCGTCACCATGGGCCCCCGCGTGTCGAAGGGGATCATGTTCTTGTTGGCCGTGATGCCCGCCCTGTCCAGGGCATCGGCGCCCTCGGCGCCGGTCACCCCGATGGAGGTCACGTCGATGAGCATGAGGTGGTTGTCGGTGCCGCCCGAGACGAGCCGGAATCCCTCGGCCAGGAGCGTTTCCGCCAGGGTGCGGGCGTTTTTCTGGATCTGGACCTGGTACTGCCTGAACTCCTCCGTCAGGGCCTCCTTGAGGGCCACGGCCTTGGCGGCGATGATGTGCATGAGCGGGCCGCCCTGCATCCCCGGGAATACGCGGCTGTCGANCGCCTTGGCAAAGTCGCTCTTGCACAGGTTCATTCCGCCGCGGGGGCCCCGCAGGGTCTTGTGGGTCGTCGTGGTCACGAACTCGCAGAGGGGAACGGGGTTCGGATGGATTCCCGCCGCAACGAGCCCCGCCACGTGGGCGATGTCGGCAAGCACCACGGCCCCCACCTGATCGGCGATCTGCCGGAAGGGCTCGAAGGGGATCTCCCGGGGGTAGGCGCTCGCCCCGACGACGATGATCTTGGGCTTGTGCTTTTTCGCCTGCTCTTCCACTTCGTTGAAATCGATGCGCTCGGTCTGCTTATCGACGCCGTAATGGACGACCTTGTAGAAGCGCCCGGAGAAATTGGCGGGGCTTCCGTGGGAGAGATGCCCGCCGTGGGCGAGGTTCATGCCCAGGATCGTGTCCCCCGGCTGCAGGACGGCGAAGTAGACGGCCATGTTGGCCTGGGTGCCCGAATGCGCCTGGACGTTGGCGTGGTCGGCCCCGAAGAGTTTCTTCGCCCTCTCGATGGCGAGCGCCTCGACGACGTCGACGAACTCGCAGCCGTGGTAGTATCGCTTGCCCGGGTATCCCTCGGCGTATTTGTTCGTCATGATGCATCCCTGGGCNTCGAGCACCGCCTCGTCGACGAAGTTCTCCGACGGGATGAGTTCCAGCTTTCCGGCCTGTCGTTTCGTTTCCTCCAGGATGGCGGCCGCCACCTCGGGGTCGATTTGCTTCAACATGGACATCGTCTTCTCACCCTCCTGCGTTACTTGCAGAGTTTTTGTTCCAGTTCCCGGATCTTGTCGAGGCGCTTCTGGTGACGCCCTCCCTCGAAGGGGGTCTCCAGCCACGTCTTGATGATCCGCTCGGCCGCGGCGGCCTCCGTCTTGCGTCCGGCCAGCACGAGAATGTTCGAATCGTTGTGCAGCCGGCTCAGCCGCGCCGTCTCCTCGTCGAGACACAGGGCTGCCCGGATGCCGGGGAACTTGTTGGCCACAATCGCCATCCCCACGCCGGAGCCGCAGACGAGGATTCCCTTCTCGAACTCGCCCGAAGAGACGCGCCCGGCTGCCAGGGCCCCGTAATCGGGGTAGTCCACGGACTCGTCGCGGTGGGTCCCCGCATCAAAAGTGCGGAAGCCGGCCGATGAAAGAAATCCTTTGACGGACTCCTTGAGGGCAAACCCGGCATGGTCCGAGCCGATGATGATCCTCACGGCGCTCCCTCAATCCCTGAATTTTCTGAAGGCCAGCACGGCGTTCACCCCGCCGAACCCGAACGTGTTCGACAGTGCGGCCTCGATGTTCATTTCCTTCGCCCGGTGAGGCACATAGTCCAGGTCGCACCCCTCGTCGGGGTTGTCCAGGTTGATCGTGGGCGGCACGATCCCTTCGCAGATCGCCTTCACGGCCACGATGGCCTCGAGCCCGCCGGCGCCTCCCAGCATGTGCCCCGTCATGGACTTCGTGGAGGAGACGGCGAGTTTGCGGCTGTGCTCCCCGAAAACCCGCTTGATGGCCTGGGTCTCGTAGACGTCGTTGAGCGGCGTTGCAGTGCCGTGGGCGTTGATGTAGCCGATCGCGGAGGGCTCCATCGCGCAGCTTCTCAGGGCGACCTCCATGCTCCGGGCGGCCCCTTCGTGCCCGGGGGGCGGCGCTGCCATGTGATAGGCATCGGCCGTGCAGCCGAACCCGCAGATCTCTGCGTAGATCCGGGCGCCGCGCTTGCGGGCCAGGGCCAGATCCTCCAGGATGACGATGCCCCCGCCTTCGCCCATGACGAAGCCGTCGCGGTCCCGGTCGAAGGGCCGGCTTGCCTTTTCCGGTTCATCGTTCCGGGTCGAGAGCGCCCGCATGGCGTTGAACCCGGCCACAGCGAAGGGGGTGATGGCCGCCTCGATGCCGCCCGCGAACATGGCGTCGGCATAGCCGTCCTTCACCAGGCGGAATGCCATGCCGATGGCGCTCGTGCCGGCGGCGCAGGCCGTGACGGGGCAGCTGATGGGGCCTTTGGCCCCGTATCGGATGGAAATCTGTCCCGCGGCGAGGTTGGGCAGGACGGCCGGTATGGTGAAAGGGGAAACTCTCCTGGGGCCGCTCTGCTCGAGAACGGTGTGTTCCTTCTCGATGGTCTGAACCCCCCCGATGCCCGAGCCGATGATCGTGCCCACGCGCTCGGCGTTTCCCTCGTCGATGGCGAGTCCCGAGTCCTTCATGGCCATCTCCGCGCAGGCCAGGGCGTAGACGATGAATTCATCGAGCCTTCGCAGTTCCTTCTTGTCCACGTAGAGAAGCGGATTGAAGTTCTTCAACTGCCCGGCGATCTTTGTGGCATGGCGGACAGGATCGAACTTCGTGAGGCGCTCGATACCCGACTTGCCGGCGCACAGGGCCGCCCAGGTCTCGTCGACGTTGTTGCCGACGGGATTCACGGTCCCCATGCCGGTAATGACCACACGCCTCTCCAAAGGCTACCCCGCTGGGACGGCCTAGCTGGCCAGGCCCTTTTTCTTCTTGATGAAGTTGATGGCGTCCTGGATGGTCCGGATTTTCTGCAGTTCCTCATCGGCGATTTCGACACCGAAATTCTCCTCCATCGCCATGATCAGCTCGACGAGGTCGAGCGAATCCGCGCCAAGGTCCTCTATGAAAGATGCTTCGGGCACACACTCTTCCCGGGTCACATCCAGCTGTTCCACGATAATCTCGATTACCTTTTCCTCGATGGACATTCAATGCCTCCTTGAGATCTCAGATCCGAATCTACGTGATAGCCCTTTTTCGAGAGGTGACGCTTCGCAGCCGCTCACATGTAGAGGCCGCCGTTCACCCCGATCACCTGTCCCGTGATGTATCCGGCCTCATCGGAGGCCAGGAACAGCACGACACCGGCTACATCGTCCGGTGTGCCCAGCCGGGAGAGAGGGATCTCTTCGAGAACCTTCTCCCGCTGCTCCTCCGTCATGGCGGAGGTCATATCCGTTATGATCAGGCCGGGGGCCACNGCGTTCACGCAGATGCCGCGCGGCGCGAGCTCCCTCGCCAGTGCTTTCGTCAGTCCGATGATCCCCGCCTTCGAGGCGCTGTAATTGGCCTGGCCGGCATTGCCCGACAGGGCGACGATCGACGAGACGTTGATGATGCGGCCCGAGCGCTGCTTCATCATCGTCAAGGCCACGGCCCTGCAGCAGTTGAAGGCCCCCTTCAGGTTCGTGCCGATGACGCGGTCCCAGTCCTGCTCTTTCATGCGGACGAGCAGGCCGTCGCGGGACTCGCCGGCGTTGTTCACCAGGATGTCGATCCGGCCTTTTTCCTTGATCAGGCCGGCGATTGCCTCCGTTGCCGCCTTGGTGTCCGCCACGTCGAAGCGGACGATCTTTCCTTCGCCCCCGGCCTCGCCGATGAGTCGAAGCGTCTCCCGGGCGGCCTCCTCGCTGCGGGTGTAATTGACGAAGACGAACGCCCCCTCACCGGCAAGCCGAATGCTCACGGCCCGGCCGATGCCCCGGGAGCCCCCTGTAACCAGCGCGGCCTTGCCCTTGAGGTTCATCTTCTCAACTCTTTCCCGAGAGGGCATCCACGGTCCTCTGCAGGGACTCGAGGTTTTCCACGTTCAGGATCCGCAGGCCCTTGTTGATCCGAAGGGCAAGCACAGAGAGGACCCGCTTGGGGCCCACCTCGATCACCGTGTCGATGCCCATTGCGGTCATCTTCTCGATCGTCTCGAGCCAGCGGACAGGCTGGTAGATCTGCCTTACGAGAAGCATCCTCGTCGTCGCGGCCGAGTGGAGGGTGCCCGGGTCGCAGTTCGGAATCACGGGGATGGTGCAGTCCCGGACGATCAGTTTATCAAGCTCGCCGGCAAGTCGCCGGGCCGCCCCTTCCAGAAGCGCACAGTGAAAGGGTGCGCTCAGCGGAAGCTTAACCGCCCGCTTTGCCCCTTTTTCCAGGGCCTTTTCCATGACCTTTTCGACCGGCGCAGTGCAGCCCGATACGACGGTCTGGTCCTGGGCGTTGAAGCACGACGGGGTCACGNGCCCCGATTCGGCAGTCACCTCCCGGCAGATCGCTTCGACTCTGTCGCGGCCCAGCCCCTGGATGGCTGCGTTGGCCCCCAGGCCGGGGGGCACGGCCTCCTGCTGGAAGGCGGCCCTTGCCTGGACGATCTGCAGGGCGTCGGGAAAGCTCAGGGCGCCGGCTGCGCAGAGCGCGCCGTATTCGCCCAGGCTGTGGCCCGCCATGGCTGACGGACGCACGGAAAGTTGCTGCTCGAGAACTCTCCATGCGGCGATCTCCAGGGTGAGGGTTGCCACCTGGGTGTTTCTCGTCAGGTCCAACGCCTCCCGGGGCCCCTCGAAGCAAAGCGCCGAGATGTCCGTGCCGAGCACCGCCTGTGCCTCTTCGAAGCACGCCCGGGCGGGTTCGAACTGCTCGAAGAGCTCCCGGCCCATGCCCACGTACTGTGAGCCCTGCCCGGGAAAGACAATACCCAGCCTGGCCATAAAGCACCCCGGGGCGGACGTTATTCGCCCTTGTCGACGTTCACAACTTCCTTGCCCTTGTAGGTGCCGCAGGTCAGGCAGGCGCGGTGAGGCAGCTTCGGCTCGTTGCACTGGGGGCATACCGCGCCGGCCGGTGCTTTGATAAAGTCGTGGGCCCTTCTGCTGTTCCGTCTCGATCTCGAGTGTCTCTTTACTGGGTTCGGCATAGTTTGGGGTTCTCCCTCAGTTTTGTTTTTTTATCTTTAATTTTTTCAGGGCCTCCAGGCGGCTGTCGACGTCGCCGGGCCTGCATTCACAGGGCGCTGCGTTGAGGTTCGCTCCGCATTGTGCGCACAGTCCCCGGCAGGCCTCCGCGCACAGCGGCTTCATGGGGAGCTGNAGCATAATCTGCTCGTAGACCANGGCGTCGAGGTCGATCAGGTCGTCCTGGTAATATCCGAACGAGATGTCCTCGTCGGCAAGATCNGCCGTTTGAGCCTCCTCGTCGCGAGCGGGGACCAGCGTGTGGCGGAAAACGCTCTGCACGGGGAGCGTGAACGGCTCGAGGCATCGCCCGCAGTCGAGGCCCAGGGCCGTCCCCACGCTGATGTCCAGCGTCACTGTCTCGAGGACCTTGTGGATCGTCAAGGCGACGCTTGCCGGGTGGATGCGGAAATCGATCCCGCCGCCCTTCGGCAGATATTCCCGGTACCAGTCCCCGTCGAGTGCGTGCTGAAGCTGTTGCCCCTCTTCGGGAATGAGCGATACTTGAATCTTCAAAGAGAGTCCCTTGCGAATGAAGTCGCCGCTTCCCGAAAGAAGCTTTCGCGAAAGAGTACTTGTTAATTATAAAACCCACGATTTGTCAAGTACTTTTTGCTGCACTGCCGCAGGGTTAACCACGCCATATCTCAAATGAAACGCGCCTTTTGCCCGGGCCCCGGGGAGGCTGCCGCGCAGCCGAAACGGAAATCTTCGCGCGGGGGATCTTCCGGCGGGGGGACCTGGTTGATTCCCGAGCAATTACAATAATCACGGCCGCAAGCATTATCAAGGCCCGTCTCGCTCCGACACCATTCATGCCGGGGCGGGGCGAAATCACCCCGTCCGGCCCTTTGCCCCATCACGGCTTTTTTCATCTTGACTTTTCATCTCGATTCGTTTAATTTTTCACGCTTCCAGAGCGAGAAGATCCTGGGGGATCGTCTAGTGGTAGGACTCAAGACTCTGGATCTTGCTACCAAGGTTCGAATCCTTGTCCCCCAGCCAAGGTCCCATCGTCTAGCGGTTAGGACGCTGGCCTCTCACGCCGGAAACCAGGGTTCGATTCCCTGTGGGACCACCAAATGAATGGAAAGGAGTCTGCCGATGCGGTCAGGCTCCTTTTTTTTCAGCGCGTGTCGCGTGCATCGTGTGATGGAAGGCTCTCAAAGCCTCGCATTAATCGTTTTCCTCGATCCTCGGACCTTTTTACGGCCTGCCGGCCCCTGTCGGAAATTTGGAAGTGGAAGGAAAAAAGAGCCCCATGCCTCGTGCCATCGTGGCGCTGATCCTCATGTCCCTCATCTGGGGCTACAACTGGGTCCTCGTCAAAGAGGCGATGCGGCATGCCTCGCCCTTCGACTTCTCGGCCATCCGCACGATCGGCGGCGGCATCATCCTCCTGGGGGTCCTGGCATGGCAGGGGCGTCCCCTGCGGCCTCGAAACGTCCCCATGACCCTTCTCGTGGGAATCCTCTGCACGACGTTCTCTGTGGGATTTGCCACGTGGGCCCTCGTCGAGGGGGGCGCGGGGAAAATGGCCATCCTGGTGTATGCGATGCCGTTCTGGCTCATCCTGATGGCCTGGCCGCTCCTGGGTGAGCGTCCGAAGGGCCTGCAGTGGCTGGCCGTGGCCCTGGCCCTTGCGGGACTCGTCCTGCTGCTCGAGCCCTGGAGCTACCGGGGGGATCTGTTCCCGAGCGTGCTGGCCGTCCTGAGCGGACTTTCCTGGGCGGCGAGCGCCGTCGTCACGAAACAAATGGACCGCAACGGCGAGGTGGACGTGGTTTCCCTCTCGGCGTGGCAGGTGCTCTTCGGCGGTCTCTTTCTCATGGTCATCGCGCTCCTTGTTCCCTCGGAGCCGATCCGGTGGTCTTCCTGGATGACGGGGGTTATGACGTACAACATCGTGCTGACGAGCGCCGTGGCCATCCTGATGTGGTTCTATGTCCTGAAGGTCCTACCCGCGGGGATCGCGGGCCTCGGTTCCCTGGCCACGCCGGTCCTCGGGCTTTTCTTTGCCTATGCCGTCCTGGACGAGAGGCTGTCCTTCTGGGAAGGGTGGGGGGGTGTCCTGATCCTTGCCGCCCTGGCGATCCTCACGGTCCAGGGACTCAGAAACAACAAATGAAACAATGCGAAAGGGCCGGTGCGCGAACATGAACATTCGAATAGCTTTCCCTGTCCCCCTGCAGTCTTACCGTCTCGTCTTGTGCCGCCTCCTTGTGCTCATTCTCGCTTCCGCCCTGTTGCTTTCCTGCACGTCCCCGCAGAGTGCCGACAGCCCCGTTTACCGCAGCGAACGCGGATTCACCATCGGGCTCTCCCCCCAGTGGCTCGTTGTCCATCGGCTTGACATCGGCGGGAAGGAGAACCCGATCGGGACAGAGAGCCCGCGCATCCTGAGCCTCTTCACGATGGAGGTTCTCAGCGGGTTGAAGGAAAAGGCCCTCGCAAACGGTATCGAGCTCTTCGTCAACGTCGAGACCTCCGACGAGTCGCTCATCGAGAGCATCAATGTCCAGGCGGCCCGGGGGAGCATCGCCATTGAAGAAAGCGACGTTGCCCCCGCCTGTGCCGAAACGGAAAAACGGCTCACCGCCCTCTATGGTCAGCCGGTGAAGATGAGTGCCTGCAAGGTCTTCCAGATACGGCGCCTGCCCTCCATCTACCTGGAATACGGGGTGGAGAAACCTGCCCTGGCACATGCCCAGTACCTGATCCAGCTCAAGCCGGACCACTACATCGTCATGACCCTTACATGCCGGCCGGCGAGCCTGCCCAGGCTCCGCCAGGAGCTTGACGCCATCGTTGCATCCTTCCGCCCGACATAAAGAAAAGGGTAACGGGGGGTACAGGAAAGGACGGGGACCGGGATTGGGGACAATATCGTGCAGAAATGACGGATA
>JGI11641J44799_10000378_pt1 | contig 13213 bp, 9 predicted proteins | sample WetSurSiteA1Bulk_FD_44799 | JGI IMG/M metagenome (IMG submission 44799) | reverse complement strand
CTGACAAGCCGTAAACTCCCGCTCCGTAATAATTTCCGGCATCTTCCCAAAGCCATTTGGCTGGTACAGGCTGATAATCATATCTTGAATCATCGGTCATAACCCTGCCATCTATTTTACGAATTCCCAGGTTTTTAATTCTGGTTATCCAATCCGAAAGGAATTCTTTGCAGCAGTCAGGAAAATATGCTGATCCAAGTGCAGGATCACCGCCTCCCCTGATAACTATATTTCCATTGAGACAGCCTGTTCGTTTATTCAGATTACCGGAATAACCGATTTCAGTTCTGAACCTGTATTCAGGACCAAGTAATTCCATTGCAACTGATGAAGTGACCAGCTTCAGGACAGAAGCTGGCATTAGGCTTTTTTTCGCGTTATGGTCAAACACTGTTTCACCATCTGTTGTATTTAAGATGCAAATTGATACTGATGAATGAGCCATTGATGAATCAGCCAAAAGCAGTTCAAGAGCTTTCTCCTGCCCCGATAAAAGTTGTGAAAGAAACAGGAGCTGTATGAAAATGTATCTTTTATGCATAATCTTCAGGCTTTGTTCTGTTTGAGTGTCGATAAGAGTCCGCATGCTGCCTGAATATCAACACCTCTGCTGGCTCTGATAGTTGTCAGGATGCCTTTCCTGTTCAACGCCTCCTTAAAATTCAGAATCGCCTTATCGTCAGGGCTGCGGAATAATGATCCTGGTACAGGATGATAACGAATAATATTGATCCTGCACTTTATACCGTTCAGTATACGGGACAGCTCCCTGATATGGCTGGGAGTATCGTTCAGGCCTTCAAAAAGAATATATTCGAAGGATACTCTTCTCTGGCTGTTGAAATCAAAATCCCTTATGATATCCAGCACCTCTTTGACTGTATTTGTTCTCTGGATGGGCATCAGCTTACTGCGTTCATCGTCAAAAGGGGAATGCAGGCTTATGGCGAGATGGCATCTGCTTTTCTCAAGGAATTCTCTTATACTTTTCAGAATACCGACAGTACTTACTGTAATTCTGGTGGGACTCCAACCGTATCCCCAGTCGCTTGTCAGGACCTCAAGGGATTTCAGCACTTCAGTGATATTGTCAAGAGGTTCCCCCATTCCCATATAAACTATATTGGTCAGTTGTCTGAATTCCGGCAGGCTCCTGAACTGGTTCAGTATTTCATTTGATGAAAGATTGCCCTGAAATCCCTGTTTCCCTGTCATACAGAATACACATCCCATTTTACAGCCTGCCTGTGATGATAAACATATTGTGGCACGATCATTATCAGGTATATAGGCAGTTTCTATATATTTGTCATTCAGTACTCTGAAAAGATATTTCTTCGTTCCGTCACCGCTCTCGGAAAAGGTTACAGGATCGGCGAGACCGATCTCATAATCGGCTGAAAGAACATCTCTCATTTTTTTTGAGAGATTGGTCATTTCGGCGATTGTTCTAATCTCTTTTTTATAAAGCCAGTCATAGATCTGTTTTGCTGCAAATCCAGGCATTCCAACGCGCCTGGTTACAGCGATCAGTTCATTAAGTGTTTTTCCGTATAGTTTTTCCTTTTGCATGTCGCCCTCGCCTGTCAGCTGCCCTTTGCCTTTGATAAATCCGTATCCGGCTTTTTTCAGATCTTTTATCGATTCTATATAATCAGGATTAAGACAAAGAAGAGAATGGAATCTAAAATATGTTCATATCCCGGGACTCCAGGGCTATATTTCTATTTTCCCTTCAAAGACAAATGTAGCAGGTCCGCAAAGCCAGATATTAGTAATTTGATTTTCAATAAAATCAAATTCCACACTTAAGTTGCCTCCCCTGGTCCTGACATTTACCGGGCTGCTGACAAAATGTCCTGATAATACTGAAGCAATGGCAGAAGCAGTAACGCCTGTCCCACATGAAAGTGTTTCTTCTTCGACTCCTCTTTCAAATGTCCTGACATAGATACCATTATTTTCGGGTTCGACAAAATTCACATTAGTTCCACCGGGCTGGAAATCCTTTGACCATCTGATCTTCTTACCCTCGTTATTAACATCCAGATCTTTTAATCCGTTGGTGAATGTCACGTAATGAGGTGAACCGGTATTAATGAAATAATTGCCTGCTAAAGAACTGATATTATTTACATCATTCATTCTCAATCTAATCAATCCCTCTTCTGAGATTGCATCATGAGTTCCGTCGGCAGCACTGAACCTGAGCTTTTTCCCTGAAATACCATATCTTACAGAGAAATCAGCTGCACATCTGCCACCGTTACCGCACATTGAACCCCTGAATCCATCAGAATTAAAGTAAACCATCTCGAAATCAAAACCAGGTTTTTTATTGATAAGAATCATTCCATCAGCCCCGATTCCGAATCTCCTGTCACACATTTTATTTATCAGCACCGAATTCTCAGGATTAAATATATTCTCACGATTGTCTATAATAATGAAATCATTTCCAGCGCCCTGATATTTGTTAAAAGCTATTTTCATCTTTGTTAAAGTGTTGTTAAATATTTGTCAATTAGTCATAAACATTAGAAATATGCATAAACTTTGCAGAACAAAGAGATCAGAAAACGGTTATAAAGATATAAATCTTTTATTAAGGCAAAATATTTGGAAATCGGGAATAAAACAGGTAAATTATAATTTTAATTTAAGCAGCTATGAAAGCAAAGAATTTATTAGGTGGTTTATTTATGGCTCTTTTAGGAGCAGCTATTGCGTTATTCGCTTATACAAGAATAAATGAAAAACCCTCAGTCGCTTTGACTAAGGATAGTTCAAAGGTAGAAATCAGGGATGCAAATGCTCTGCTTACTTCAATGGCCATTCAGGATGGTCAGATAGACTTTACTTATGCAGCCGAACAGACGGTTCACGGTGTTGTGCATGTACGTACAAAAAGCACGGTCGGACCTGAAGCAAGCAACCCCATTATGGAATGGTTTTATGGTGATCGATATTCAAAACCAAGGGAAGTCCAGGGTTTTGGTTCCGGAGTGATTATCTCGGCCGACGGATATATAATTACTAATAATCATGTAATAGAGGATGCAGAAGAGGTCGAAGTAAAACTGAATGATAACAGGACATTCGCAGCTCAGATTGTCGGTCGTGATCCCGCCACTGACATTGCTCTTCTTAAGATCAAGGCCAATGACCTGCCTTATATTAAATATGGTGATTCTGAACAACTGAAGCTTGGTGATTGGGTGCTGGCAGTCGGAAATCCTTTCAACCTTACATCTACCGTAACAGCAGGTATCGTAAGTGCAAAGGGGAGAAACCTTGATATTCTGGACAGCGATCTAAAAATAGAATCATATATTCAAACTGATGCAGCACTGAACATGGGAAACAGCGGAGGAGCCCTGGTCAATACCAAGGGACTGCTGGTTGGAATTACATCTGCAATCGTTTCTCCTAGTGGTGCATATGCAGGAAACTCATTTGCAATACCTGTCACAATAGTTAAAAAAGTAGTGGAAGATCTTATGCAGTTCGGAGAAGTGCAGCGGGCAATAATCGGAGTAAACATAACAGAAGTCACCCAGGAAGATGCTGAAAAATACAAACTTAGCGAGGTTAAGGGAGCTCGCATCACAAATGTTCTTTCAAACGGATCTGCCGAAGCGGCCGGACTGAAAGAAAATGATATTATTGTAAAAATCGATGGTGTCCCTGTTTCAACGCCTTCTGAATTGCAGGAGCAGGTCGGGAAACACCGTCCGGGTGACAAATCAAACATAACATACTTCAGAAACGGGAAAGAGGCTACAGTGACTGTAACAATGAGAAATATAGCAGGTAATACAAATGTTGTAACTCGCGAAATGGGTGAAGGTGGAATAGTTTATGGTGCACGCCTTGAATCGCTCGGATCATCCGATAAGGATAAGTTTGATGTAGATTATGGCGTTAAAGTCACTGAATTGAATGATGGAAAGTTCAAGGATCTTGGAATCAAAAAAGGCTATATTATTCTCAGTATAAACGGGAAAAAAGTCAAAAACTCATCTGAGGTACTCCAGGCAACCGATAATGAAAGCGAATTAAAATCAATTGAAGGAATACAATCCAACGGAACTATCTTCAATTACTCATTCAGAAAATAAGTCGTTTGCACCTAAATAGTTGTTATACAGGGGATTTTTTAAAAAAGATCCCCTGTTCATAACAATATGGATTATATTTTGTTTATATCTAATAAAGCAATATCTTTGCGGAAATTTTTTCGGAGGCATAATGAGACAGCTAAAGATTACCAAATCCATAACAAACAGGGAAAGTGCATCACTCGACAAGTACTTGCAGGAAATTGGTAAAGAAGAGTTGATATCTGTAGAAGAAGAAGTTGAACTGGCACAAAGAATCAAGAAAGGTGACAGGGCTGCACTGGAAAAGCTTACAAAAGCCAATCTTAGATTTGTGGTCTCAGTGGCAAAACAGTACCAGAATCAGGGATTAAGTCTTCCTGACCTTATAAATGAAGGTAACCTTGGTCTGATAAAAGCAGCAGAAAAGTTTGATGAGACCAGAGGTTTTAAATTTATATCCTATGCAGTATGGTGGATCAGACAATCGATACTTCAGGCTCTTGCAGAGCAGTCGAGGATTGTAAGGCTCCCACTTAATCAGGTGGGATCACTTAATAAGATCAATAAAGCCTTTTCAAGGTTTGAACAGGAGAATGAACGGACACCTTCCCCGGAAGAATTGGCTGATGTGCTCGAATTGCCAAAGGAAAAGGTTACGATACCTTAAAAGTATCTGGACGTCACGTATCGGTTGATGCACCCTTTATCGAAGGGGAGGATAACAGCCTGCTTGATGTCCTTACAAATTCTGATTCACCTGTGGCCGATAANCTTCTGATGGATGAATCTCTGTCAAGGGAAATATACAGGGCGCTTGCCACCCTTACAGAACGGGAACGCGATATTATAAGGTTTTTCTTCGGTATTGGTTGCCAGGAGATGACACTTGAGGAGATTGGTGAGAAATTCGGGCTTACTCGTGAGCGAGTGCGTCAGATAAAAGAAAAGGCAATTCGCAGATTGAGACATACATCAAGAAGCAGATTATTGAAGGGTTATTTAGGTTAATAATATTTGGGTTAGTAAATGAAAGGGATTGTGTTAACAATCCTTTTTTTTTGCTCTGTCCATTAAAAAGCAAATTATCCGTAGTTCTGAAATCTGAATGTATCAAATCGCTTCATTGAAGCAAGCACTTCATTTCCGCCCCTTGCAATTAATTTTAATCAGTATTTATGATTTCCACCGCGTCTGGATAGTCTGAAATACCCTTTTATAATTCCTGTTGAGATGTATCCACTGCATTTTCAGTTTCTGGCTGCGTTGAGTTTTCACTCATGTTTTCTTTGTCTTTTGCCAGTCTGCGAGTAATTGCTTCGTTATTTTCCTTTGCAAGTAAATCTCTTGATAGTGAATATGTATCTCTTCGCTTTGCCTGAGCTTGTAATTTTTCCTCATTTAATTCAGGAAAATGTTCTGGTATTGTTATTTCATTTTTCATATTTCCAATATATTATTAAATACAGCCAATAATACTTTTTTCTGCTTCATGTTAAAGCAGGTTTTTTCTGTACAAAGATTGATTTGTATTTTGAATCCTGTCTGTTTAAATAACGACTTCTGGCTTCTTCAGGATCGGCTCCAACNGCAATGTATATTTTTGTCTTATGATTTATAACAACTTCTTGCATTTTGGTAATGTCAGGTGTTTTAAAAATTATGTGTTTTCTTTCTTGCATATTCCGGCTCCATTCAATTTATTTAAGTTTCAATTCTTCTGCTGTTCTACTTTGGAAAATAATATATAGTTGATCAAATAATTATTATAAAAGCCGTTATAAGATGTTTTGGTCAGATTAATCTATACCGATGTATTGTAATGTTAAGAGTAATTCCTCCGTTCGCTTGAATTTGTTTCCGAACTCTTTAAATAAAATCTTAGGTTTTATTTATTGTCTTAACGGGAGGTACAAAAGATATGCTAATGGACTATATTATAACCAACTTTAAATGGTATTGTTTATAATTATGCAAATATAGGCATTATTATCGGTCTTTCTCGTTAGTATAAGTAATAATTAGAGCGGTAGCAAAAACCATAAAATAATTATTGAATTAAATTGCACGCATATGGACCCATTTTGTACATCAGAAATAAAATATGAAATACTCAGTGGAATATTTAAAATCGTGAACTTTGTTAATTATTCATCTAGATTAAGTTTTTAGATAAAATGAGCCTCTGGGAGAGGCTCATTTTTTTGAAAGCTCGCATGCATGGATTGTGCGAGCAGGGGAAAACCGTTTAATTATTTGTATAATCTCTTTTAATGGTACTTTTTGAAAAACAGATTACACTATAAATATAAATACCAGGATTGGTTCCTGTAGATAAAACCAATAAATCATCTCATCTGACTAACAGGAACCTCATTTGAAAATATATTCAAAGTTTTTCTTGTTGTAAATNTTGNAACCGCTTCCGAAACGATTTTTCACAATCGTAANAAGTTTCAGTTTATTTGNTTTATTTATATCAGGTAACTTACTATATTCTTGAAAATTAATTAGTTTGTCAGATTAAGCCCTTAACTGAATATATTATGGTATTCATCAAAATTATTATGATATGTTTCACGGAAAATCTAATTTTATAAGATCAACTTATNGGAAAAGAATTATAAAATATTTTAAAATATAATTCTTAAAATAATAGTGCAAAATCAGACCAGTGAGATTCGTATTATCTGCCATAATGATGTTTTACGGATTGGGCTTTAATGAATTAAATTCCTTTAATAAGTTCAGTGATAGATTTATCAATGGATTTTTTTTGCCTCAACAGGAACCATTTTATTTTCAAAAGCCAGTTCCTGCAACAGTGAAACTTCGAGGGAAAATTGATCTTAGCTTTTTCAGAAACCAGCCAATAGTATCTCAATACAGATTTAAACTGGTACTTCCTGAAGGAGGGGAAACTTTGATTGAAAGTAGCTTAACTAAGTGGTCTGCCTGGATCAGTTTTAACTATATTGAAATTCTGATTCCTGTTCTTGATCTGGAAGGTGGATATAAACTAATTTTTGAGTATAGGTCATCTAAAAACAATGAAATTTCGAAGTTCGAAAAACCATTTTACGTTTACCGGGCTAATATCATACAAGGTGCTGTCGTTGCTGAATCCAAAGCAGCCCCTGCAATTGACAAATCAATTGCTAAAGCAGATCCTGAAGCTGGCAAAAAACCAGCAAAAGCAGCACCAATTACCGACAAGGCAACAGTAAAAGCACCACCAGTTACTGACAAGGCAACATCTAATACATTATCTGCAACCACTAAACTATCAACACCAACAAAATCGACACCTGCTGATATAATCGTAATTGAAAAAGTGACATTAAATGAGAAACAGATTGTATTAGTGAATTCAGAAACTAAAGGAACTGATGNTTTCAAAACAACACCTCAGGCTGGAAATAAAAACGCTGAACCATCTNTAGGACCAGGGTCTTCTGAAAAACTCAAATCAATGGATTTTAATAAGCTGCTTGAAGAAGCCATTGAAAAAAAGGATGCAGTTTTGTTCCGAAAATCAATTCAAAATGGTGCAGGAAGTGAAATAAGAGGAGCAGACGGGGGAAATATATTTCATTTGATAGATAATANNATTGCCGATGAAGAGACTNTTACTATGCTGGTAATAAATGGGATATCAATAAATGAAAAAGATAATTATGGAAATAGCCCATTGCATTCTGCAATTCTTTCGGGAGATAATGAGTATGTCAGAATTTTATTAATTTCGGGAGCTAATTTAAATTCAAGGAACACATTAGAACTTACACCTTTGCATCTTGCGGCATTTCTGAATAATGAAAATGTTGTGAATCAACTGCTTTTAAAAGGTGCTGAAATTGACATAAAGGGAAATTCAGGTTATACTCCATTACATATAGCTGCTGAAATGAATTATATTGCACTGGCAAAAGACCTTTTCTATATGGGAGCAAACCGGAGGGTTAAAACAGATCAGAAACTGACACCAAAAGCCATTGCTAAAATTCAGGGTAATGAAGAAATGGTCAGACTGATTAGCAAAAAGGGTTCATACAGTGTGACCATACCAAACCCCCCTGCAACAAATAGNACAGCCCTTTCAAATTCTACANAACTTAGCCCCAGGTATGATTTCAAACTGCCATATGATCAGGAATTGGCTAAAAAGAGGCAATTCAACAAAGTTATGCAGACTATTTCTATTCCGATATTTGCANTAAGTACTGCTGGTCTGACGTATTTTAAGTCGGAAGCAAACAATTATTTTTCATTATCCAAAATTGCCGAAACTGAAGAAATGGCCAAAGACCTATATGACAAGGGGAACCATTACAATACATATTCATATATATCAGGAGGGATTTCCCTGGTGTCTATATATGAATTTATCCATTCATCTATCAGAAAGAAAAATATCTCCAATAATATGCGAAAAAAACTTAATTAGCTATTTTATAATTTNCAAATAAGAATTTGTGACAAACAAAAGCAACAATATGAAATGGACAAATATTTTGTCAGTTATTATTCTGATAATGATCATGTTTCATCTTTCAGGATGTAACAAGGAGGAATTCAGTTGGGGTCAGGAAATAGGAGATATTACCTATTCGGGAAATGCGGTTATTCTGGGAACTGAAGAACTTGCGTTAATCAAAGAAGTTACTCCTGATAAAATCATATTCAGTAAAAAATCGGGAGAGATAGAAAAAATAACTGATATGAGTATACTGGTCATTGGCATCTCCGAAAAGACACCTTATGGTGCTTTGCGGAAAGTAAATACTATCGAAACCAGCGGAAATGAGGTGATTATTACCACTATTGATGCAAAACTGACTGATGCTGTTAAAGAAGGTACAATTGTGTTGCAGGAGAAGCTGCTTGAAAAAAACTTTACACTTAAATCTAAAATGGATGGTGTTGTTTTAAAAGGGCCTTCTAAATCCTTCGATGGCCTGGCTGTGACTCTTGATAATTTCGAAATTTTTAGGGATGGAACAAAAATCTCCCAGCTTAATGGAGCTGTTGGTATAAGTCCTGAGATAGACATAACAATTAAAATCAAATCCAACGCAATTCAGGAGATAAATCTTATTTCAACACTGGATAAAATTGACGAAGTGACTGTTACTTCCAATAGTGCTTTCAGCGGTAAAAATGAGATTGTTGCTGCTGAATTTGCATATTCACCGATCGTAATTAATAAACTTGTCTTCATCCCTGAAGTTGCAATCATTTGTGGATTTGACGGTACTATTTCGTGTGAAGTGACATCAGGTGTCAGACAGGATAGAACTCTTACAGCTAATTTGAACTTTAAGAACTCCCAATGGTCGGAAGACCCTTTAAGCCATGTTGAAGTTTATGATTTCATAAAACCCCAGGTTATTGATAATTCAGACCTGAAAATATTTTCAGGTGCCGAAATAAATATCCTGCTTTTCGGAACTCCTATTCAAACTTTAAAATCAACTGGATTTTATTCGTTGGAAGCTGAAAAAAACTCTTCTCCTTTATGGAAATTGTATATTGGAGTTGATGGTATAAATTCCGTTAAAGCTGATATGATCGGGACGCCAGCGGATTATATATCAAATATTTCTCTTCAGGCATCTGAAATAGGTAATGCAAATAACAAATAACAGGTAGGAATTAAAATTAAGGCTTACCAGACTCTAGTTTTTAATCATTTGGAAAATTCTCTGATAGTTTCCATCACTTATCCGGATTAAATATTGTCCGACCTGCAATCCGGCAACATCCAGTTCAATAATCTGGTTTGCCTGAATATCAATTAATTCTTTGGTCTGAAGCATAAATCCCTGAATATTTGTAATCGAAATCCTTATTTTCCCTGAATAATTATCCCCAAAGTATAAATATGCATGATCATTTACAGGATTGGGATAAAGTTTTATATTCTCAAATTTTGATAAGTTTAAATTAGATAACCTTGCTTTTTGCTCGATGATTATCTGTAATTCGTTATTTGAGTTTTTTATCTTCAGAGGTGCTTTTTTATTGATCACCGATATGTTTTCCATATATGTTACCTTAACCGAAGTACTGTTTTCCTTGATAGCTTTAAGCCATAAGGAATTCTCATCAACTGACCAGTCTGCGTTGGATTCCACCCTTATTGAAAATGATCCTGCATCAGATTGATTTATCTTTATTGTGTCGTTGTTTTGAAGAGTTTTTCCATTGGGATCTGTTAAATTAAGTATTACAGGGATCAAGCTAAAGTTAGCTAACAGGTTTTTGTTGGAATTAACCGGAAAAGTATAATTGGTGTTTGTTGAAACAACACCACCACCTTCAGTCCAGTTAACAAACTGGTACCCTGTTGAGGGTACTGCAACAACAGTTACTGAAGTTCCGGAAGTAAATGTTCCGGCTCCATTTACTATACCACCAGCTGCTGGACTTGCTAATACATTGACTGTATAGATTATCCGATCAAAGTTGGCAACAAGTGTAAGATTTGAAGTTATTGTGAACGTGTAGCTGGCATTTGTAGATACCGCTGTACCTCCCTGGGTCCAGTTAACAAACTGGTAACCAGATGCCGGGGTCGCGTTAACTGTTGTTGATGACCCTGAATTGTACGTTCCGTTTCCACTTGTAGATCCGCCAACTGTCGGATTCGCTGTTGTGTTTATAATATATGTTATGTGACTAAAGTTAGCAAGAAGGGTTCTGTTACCGGTAACAAAAAATGAATAGCTGGAATTAGAAGAAACTAGCGAACCGCCCTCAGTCCAGTTTACAAATTGGTAACCTGATGAAGGTGATGCTGCTACTGTAGCCAGAGAGCCGAGATTGTAAGTTCCACCGCCAGTAGTTGTTCCTCCGGAAGTCGGGCTCGATGATATATTTACTGCATAGGTTATCTGGCTGAAGTTGGCAACAAGTGCCCTGTTTGAAGTGATTGTAAATGTATAACTCTCACTTATTGAGACAGAAGAACCACCTTCTGTCCAGTTAATAAACTGGTAGCCTGATGCCGGTATTGCAGCAACGGTTATTGAAGAACCTGAATTGAAAGTCCCGCCTCCGCTAGTGGTTCCACCGGCAGCCGGAACAGAAGAGGTACTTATAATATAGGTTATGTGGCTGAAGTTGGCAACAAGTGTCCTGTTTGCTGTGACTGTGAAAGTATAGCTCTCACTTGCAGATATTGTAGATCCGCCCTCTGTCCAGTTAACAAAGCGATAATCTGAAGCCGGGGTTGCTCTAACAGTTACTGAAGAACCAGAAGCATAAGTTCCACCTCCACTTATTGAACCTCCGACAGACGGATTTGACAGAGTATTAACAGTTAGATAAGTAATGGATTGAAACGTTGCAACAAGATTTCTGCTGGTATTAACGGTAAAAGTATAGTTTGGACTGGTTGAAATAGACGCACCAGCTTCCGTCCAGCTTACAAACAGATATCCTGACGAGGGTGTTGCCGTAACAGTCACTGAAGCTCCAGGACTGAAAGTTCCTCCTCCGCTTGTTGTTCCACCAGCGGTTGGGCTTGAGGAGGTATTGACCGTATAAGTTATCAGGTTGAAGTTAGCAACAAGTGTTCGGTTAACTGTAGCAGTAAAAGCATAGTTTGCACTGGTTGAAACAACAGTACCACCTTCGGTCCAGTTTACAAACTGATAGCCTGTTGCCGGGGAGGCAGTAACGGTTACTGATGAACCATGGCTGACTGATCCCCCACCGCTTGTTGAACCACCAGCTGCTGGATTTGACGAAGTCCCGATAGTATAAATTATAAGACTAAAGTTGGCAACAAGTGTCCTGTTAGCCGTAGCAGTGAAAGTATAGCTGGCACTTGTTGAAACAGAAGTACCACTTTCAGTCCAGTTTACGAACTGATAACCAGTAGCAGGTGATGCAATAAGAGTGACCGAAGTACCATAGCTATATATGGCGCCTCCTGTTGTAGTACCACCAGCTGCAGGGTTTGGTGAGGCATTGACCGTATAAGTTATCAGGTTGAAGTTAGCTACAAGTGTTCGGTTAGCTGTAGCAGTAAAAGCATAGTTTGCACTGGTTGAAACAACAGTACCACCTTCGGTCCAGTTTACAAACTGATAGCCTGTTGCCGGGGAGGCAGTAACGTTTACTGATGAACCATGGCTGACTGATCCCCCACCGCTTGTTGAACCACCAGCTGCTGGATTTGACGAAGTCCCGATGGTATAAATTATAAGACTAAAGTTCGCAACAAGCGTTCGGTTTGACGTTGCAGTGAAAGTATAACTTGCACTTGTTGAAACTGAGGTACCACTTTCTGTCCAGTTTACAAATTGATAACCCGTTGCAGGGGAAGCAGTAACGGTTACTGATGAACCATGACTGATCGATCCTCCACCACTTGTTGAACCACCCGCAGGTGGGTTCGCTGAGGTACTTATAGTATAGATTATAAGACTGAAGTTAGCCACAAGTGTCCTGTTAGCTGTTGCAGTGAAAGTATAGCTGGCGCTTGCTGAAACAGAGGTACCACTTTCGGTCCAGTTTACAAACTGGTAACCTGTTACAGGAGTTGCAATAACTGTTACGGTAGCGTTGGAATTATAAGTCCCGCTTCCGCTTGTGGAACCACCGGTTCCAGGGCTTGATGATGTAGCTATAGTATATGTGATCACGCTAAAGTTAGCAGTGAGAGTCCGATTTGAAGAAATCGCAAAAGTATAGCTTGCANTTGCCGACACTTCAGAGCCTCCTTCAGTCCAGTTGACAAACCGGTAACCTGAAGCAGGTGTTGCAGTAACTGTCACTGATACGCCTGTNTTATATGTGCCACTTCCTGTTGTTGATCCACCAATTGAAGGGCTCGNAGATGTATTAACCGTATAAGTCCGGATAAAATTGGCAACGAGGGTTCTGTTCGCTGTCGCACTGAAAGTATAGCTGGCATTCGTTGACACTGAAGAACCACCTTCAGTCCAGTTGAGGAACGCATAACCTGTATTTGGAGATGCAGTAACAGTTACCGAAGTTCCAGAATTAAAAGTTCCGCCTCCCGAAACAGTACCTCCTGCAGCAGGGCTTGCCGATACAGCAATAGTATAGGATGCAATAAAATTGGCAACGAGGGTTCTGTT
>JGI11641J44799_10000377_pt1 | contig 13213 bp, 18 predicted proteins | sample WetSurSiteA1Bulk_FD_44799 | JGI IMG/M metagenome (IMG submission 44799) | reverse complement strand
TACCTTTCTTGAATTTTTCGATTAACTCTTTCATGGCTATGGTTATTACCCTCCTTGAAATCTTCCTTTCCACGCTATCTTTTCCTATATTCAATTGCTTCAAAAACTCGTCAACAGCAGCGTGATTCAAAAGACTACGAACAAAGGCAATGTGGTTTGTGTCGTGAATAGGAAATACTTTAAGTTTTCTTTTACTTTCTTCTATGATTTTTACAATTGCAAACTCTTCATCGGATAGATTTTCTCTTTCTTGTGCATCTATATGTGGATAGGGCAAAAATGATTGTTCGAGAACAAGATTTAATCGAGTATCGGGCCCTTCAAATGTTTTTATATATTCACCAACATTTTCAAAATTAGCCTTAACAACCCAATCGGTCATTTTTTTAACTTTGCGACCTTTTTTAGTTAATTTTGAAGTTGGTGTGAAATTTACACTCATCTCAGCACCGCAACTAACACATTTAATTTTACCGAAATTATTTTCATAATCCATATTTAAAACATCCATCATGTTTCTTTCCTTGCAAGTCAAACATTCAACTTCAGATAAAGCTTGGAAAATAGATTGAACATCATACAAATAATAACGAGATTCTTCTAAATCTCCATTATTTTTTTCTATTCTCTTATGAACAAATTCTTCCGGTTCCGTCATGACTTTAGCAAATTCAAGAACTCTATCTTTTGCCATTTCTAATACTCCTGCTCCAGCAAAAGCTGGTTTTTCTCGTAGGAGTAAGGCTCCTCCTGCAAATTCAATATCTGTTAAACTATAACTTTCATCGCCCTTATAAACTCTATCTCCCCAAGCTTCAAAACTTACAGTTAAATTACCTTTATCAAATAATTCTTTAATAACATTATAATCTTCTTTAAAAGAACCTTTAAAAATCATACCATAAGCAATGATTTTATCATCTTGCAATTTAGCGTCAATCCAATAACCAACTACATTTTTACGAAAATGGTCCAAATCAATAGACTTACCAATTAATGTTTTAAGAGAAGCTTCAACTTCTTCTTTTGGAAGTGTGCATTTATTTTTATTTTCTTTATCGATAAAAGCATAAATACATTCAAAAATAGCTAAATCGTGAGCTGGTAAGACGATACCTCTCTTTTTAGCGATTTCGATTAATTTATCTTTGTCTTTTCCTTCATCAAGAAATCTAAATGTCGAACCATAAGAAAGGTCTTTTAAAAATGTTTCGATATTATTCATATTATTATTGAACTTCCGCTTCTCCTTTATGTTTGAACCATTCCACCTGTCTCAATCGAGTAACAGCTTCTTTTTTTGTTTTATATGGGCCACCTAAATTTTTACCTGTTTTTTCTGAAATGACGTGCCACCCATTTTTTCGTTTTACCACCTTACCCATTTCAGTTTCATCACTTGCAGATTTGAAATTCTTGGCCTCGGGTCCCTTACGGTCTTCTAATGTTTCTTCTTCTGTTAGTTTTTCTGGATTTTCAGTTTGTTCATCATTACTTTCATCTTTTTGCTCTTGATTTTGAATAACTGGAGGATACATGCGTTCATCTAGTTCTTCTTCAGTTTCTTTATCTCTACGCTGAACTTCTAAATCAAAATCTAATTCTCCAACAATTTCACAAGCGGTTTGTTTAGACAGAACACCACGGTCATAGAGACTTCTAAGCATAGATTTAAAATCACTAGTCATAAACATCTTAATCGGAGAACTTTCAATATCTATATCCGCTTTCATCCATTTAGGATGTGCTTTGGCATTTTTATCAATAGTAATTTTGATAATATCTTTAAGTAGGGCTTTAAAATCCATTATACCTTGTTCAACTTCTGACATGAATGGTTTTGGATTTAAAATAGCTTCTCTACGAGTAGAAGCTGTACTTTCCACAATATCTACTAATCCTAAACCTGCGAGTATTTTCTTTTCAATAGGCGAATAAATTGTAGCATTAATGGCTCGCTGATATTCTGGTATATATTCACTTATGTCAGTATCAAAATTGGTAAAATAAGAAGAAAATCCAGGTTCTTGTTTCTTTTTATCTACCATCGTTTTTAAATCTTCTTTAGCTCTCTTTAAATCTTCTTCATCATAGGTTGTATTTCCTTCAAGTGTTAATCTCTCAGTACCTTTTTTAATAATTAAAAGATACTCTAATGCTTTGGATACAATTAGTTCACCTTTTTGAGACATTAATTTCATAAACTGTGAATTATGATAAATACCACGTTTAATAATAAAAGGAATAGGTTCTAAAATCCCCCAACTTTCAAATGGTCGCTGAACGAAAATCTCCTCGTTTTTAAGTTTAGGTAATTTAATATCATCTTTTCGTTCCACTGAACTTTTATCTGCTGCAACACGGATAGCATAAGTTTCTTCTCCGAGTCGTATAACCCCATCTTCCGAATTAGAATCAACTACAATATCTTCTCCATCAACAAAAAACATAGTCGTGGGTAGAATAAGACCATTTTTTTCATTAAAAAATGTTCTTAATAAAAGATGAGAAGAACCCTTCCATCTTTCTCGAAAATATTCTTTTGCTAATGCAGTAATTCCTGTGGGTACTTTTCCTCGCAAATCTTCATTGATGTTCTCTAACCAATCTTCAAGAATTTCAGATAATCCCTCATTGTCACACTCTATCCGATAATCTACAAGAGCTGCGGTAATAGCAAAATCTAAAACACAATTTACCAGTCCTGTAGGGTCGTCTTTTAACATATCTTTAACAGCTATAACTTTATCTCGATATTTATCGGGGATTAAAATTGCTTCAGTTTGAAAAAACATTAATAAATCATTTAACCATTTTAGCGATGGGGTAAGCCCCCGGATGACTTCAGCCATATATATTTTTCCTTATTTGAATTTTTATGAGTAAACTACACACCAGATTTACAGAAAGATTTTCTTGTTATTGGTTTTAATAAACTAAATTCTTTGTGCCAATGACAAATACTAAATACTTGAAAAGCCTGAAATAAATGATTTTCCTGAGCTACACAATCATACACCGTTCTTGCACCTGATTGCATAGAAACAACACTATTCAATTGCTGGTCGAGTTTGTAATCAATCGGCATATCCATCACATCACTATAAAGTAAGTCTTTTAGATGTTTAATCGACCACTCAGAAACATATTCTTCTTTAAAAACTGGTTTCCCTTCTTTAAAAATAAAATTACCATTTTCGTCTTTATCAAAATCTACAGATATTTTTTCCGTGAGTGTACATGCTACTAAATTTTTGTTTGGAAAAACTTCTGATAATTGTCTAAAAATTGCACGACCTGTTCCATCTGTTGTATCAACAGATATATAGTTTGCTTCCAGTCTAGTTGCTAACCATTGAAATACCAAAAATTGTTCTTTGTCTGTAAGTCCTCGTAAAACAATATTATAAACATAACGATACTTATTATTTATTTTAAAAATAACACCAATTTCTGTTGGAGCAGATTCACCGATGTCAGCAAAAATATATGTTTCGGAAGCATTTCCTGGACGTTCTACAATTATAAAAGAACGAAAGAAAGCGTAAACTTCTTTATTCACTTCAAATATTTTTATTACTCTATCTTCATCATAATTCTTTCTTACTCTTTCCATATCAAAAACACTAACGCCATCTTCAACGATTTCACCTCTAATAAATACTCGATATCCCATTGATGTTTCACCATTAAAATCTTTAATCGCTTGTTCTTTCATCGCAAAATCCCATTTGGGATTAACATATTGAGGTAAATTAACAACTTTACCTCGCTGACTCATATCATAAAAAATTTTCCCGCAAGGACTGTAACGAGTAAAATTAGTCATTCCAGAAATACGAAAAACACAACCATTCTCTGAAACAGAATCTCTGCGTTGTCTATAAACTTCTTCAGTTTCAAAAGAAGCTTCTTCGATAAATAAGCGAGTTAAATGTTTTTGAAAAAATTGACGCCCAGGAGCTTTTCCCATTAAGTTCATATTAATACCTTCAAGCGTATAACCGCTACGTAAATAAATACGATAACTAGGACTTCTGGAGATTTGAGCGTCTAGAATTGTAAAGAGAGGATGATGTTCTAAGACAGGAATTATGTCTTCTAGAACACCACGTATGTGAATAGCATCATAGGAAGAAAAACCCACCTTTTCTGCACCGAGTAAAAACATTGAAAGCAATAAATCAACTTTTTCCACGAACAAAGTTTTACCAAAAAGACGACCACCTAAAGCATAAACCTCACCTGCACCTTTTCGAAGTTGAAAGTTCTCTTTTTCTGATAATGATAAATCTTCATCAATACCATATTCATGAGAAAGAAGAGGTATCTGACCCAAGCGAACATGAGCTAATTTATCTTCTTGCATTATTGTTAGATTATCATAATCACTAAATAAAACCTCTGCTTGAGCTATCGGGTCATAAAATGACTCCATTAATTCTATTTCTGTTTCAGTTAGTCTTTCTAAAATAAAAGGTATCTCCCACGAATTGTTTTATCTCAAATGAACTACATTACCACTAACTGCATAAGTACCTGCTGTAAAACCTCTCGTAACTGTACCCGTTAAAGTAAAATCATCTCCACTATAATTTATTTCTGAAGTAGCACTCCAAATAGGTAAATACTGTGGAGACCAAGTTACTTTATAAGGTTCATAAATTGGCTGAAAATAATGATGAAAAATATCATGAATTTTTTCAATCTTTATTACAGATACTTCTTGAGCTTTTTTGTCCGTTTTTTGTCTTTCTTCAATTCTATCCAATCGACCTTCTTTAAAATCATCAATATCAAGTTTCAGAATCTTTTTTTCTTCCTGTAATTGGTCGATATGCTTATCTATCTCTTTAATTCTTTCTAGCGTTCTTTTAATTACTAGTTTTAGTTTTTCAACTTGTTCGTGTTTGATTTCTTCTTCGGCGGAATCATACGCCTTTTTTGCTGCTTCTTTGTCTGTCATTTTTTCTCCTATTATTTGTAGGAGATACCTTTTAATTTATCAATTAAGCAACTGGGGGAATAAAAATATCATTAACTGCGGCTGCGATTTCATCTAAATCTGCTGCTGTTACGGCAGTACCAGCTTCTAATTGGTCTTTTAAATCCTGAATCTGCTGATTCAATGCATTAACCGCATCGAGAACCTGTTGTTTTTCTGCTGCGATTGCATCCAATACTTCTTGTTTTGTTGCCATAATTAGACTCCTTAATTCATGCAATTCTTTATGAATTACATCTAATGAATTTATACTCTTTCTTTTAAAAATACAAAACCACATTTCAGTATTATAACGTCTTTAAATCGTCTACTTTTTGTTTAATATCAGCAACGTCTTTTAAAATACCAGTTTTTTCTGCTCCTAAAGCTGAATCTTTAATCTCTTTGACTTCATCTAAAGTTTTATTAGCGAATCCAAAGAAAGATTTTATTTTGTCTAGAATATTCTGAAAAAAATTTTTCATATTATTCCTTATGTAATTAATATTTTAACGCAACTGTCCAATCTTTCACATTAATGTCTGATTTCTGAACAGAACATCCAAGAAATAATAACATTAATAAAATTAGCAATAGTTTCATTTATGGTGTTGTTTTTTCAATTATAATCTTATAATACTTATATGGATTTGTTGTTGTACCACGACCAATCTTAATATATTTAATAACTGATGCAGTATCAGCGGTTTGAATACTAGTAGTTGTTAACCAGCTTTCAAAATTAGAAATAGAAATATATGTGATTGTACATGGCACACCGACTTTTTGACATGAATTACCACAATTATCTACACCAATTGTGATTTGTCCACATTGGGGTGTTGCAGCGTTACAACTACCATCTGGAACACAAGCACAAGTACCACCGGTTTTAGAACAAGTATTACCGCAATTATCTACACCATAAGTTGTTTCTTCACAATTGGGTGTGACAGCAGAACAGGAACCATTAGGTACACATGGACAAGGAGAACCAGTTTTTTGACATGTATTTCCGCAATTGTCTGTACCAGTAGTCGTTTGTCCGCATGACGGAGTACTTGCTGAACATGACCCATCTGGAACACAAATAGGTGGAGTTGAACTACCTTGATAACCCCAATTGCTCGGTGCTTGAGCTACAGTTTGTATTGTAGCACTAGAAGGTGTACTTTTAAAATTATAAGCACTGTAATTAGAAGCATCTAATTTTATTGACGCACAAGAACCATCACCATTTCCACTAATACCTCCATCATATTTAAAACATACTTGCTCACCAGTCCAAAATTCAGTATCCGCTTGAAATTTACTATTTCTAATTTTTACATATTCAGTACCATTACAGGTACTACCACTAGTTAAAATGCCACAATCTCCTCTAGCGTGTTCTAAAGTTACAGTTGATAAATCTAAATATATACCAGCTTTACTAATACTATTACTAATAGAATTACCAGCAGCACGACAATTATCAAACCCAGGAGATACAGTAGATGTAAATGATTTACCATTGAAATAGGCACAATCACCATCAACATAAGTATTTGTAACTATAGAACTTGCAGCTACTTTTATTTGATTACCGGCATTACCTTCAAAACGAGAATTTTTGATAGTAATAAAGCCATTACCATCGTGATAAAGTAAATCTAATCCATCTGATGTATTATGACTAATATCACAGTTATCAAAAGTCCAATTACCTGATGTTCTATGAGTTCCCAATCCATCACCATAACCACCTTGACTCTGCGACCAACAACTATAAGGAGATAGTGTTGCATATTTTTCTCCACAACCATTATATTCAATGCGAACTTTATTAAAAGTTAAATTGCCAGAATTTGAAGAAACATTAGCACCAATATCACCGTCCCAACCAACCCATGCATTTCGTGTAATATCTACTGTATCTAAAGTCCAATTACTTAAACGTCCAGCATGAATACCGCTATGAGCTAAACCATGAATTTTTACATTTTTAAGTAAAATATTTGAACTATCAGATGCTTCAAGTCCTGTTCCCGCCCACTCACCATAGGGATAAGAATCTCTTTTACAAGTAGTTGAACCTGGTCCAAATTCAATACAATCAGAATGGTCAGTAATATCTAAACATTGTAATTCAATATTATTACTGCTATTTAAATTTAATATTTTTGATACTCTTTGAGTGCCCCAAAGTTGAGTTGCATTAGTACATCCTGAATTCCATTCTTTACCTAAAATTCTTGTGGGATTAGTTGTTGTACCAGAAGGTAGAGCTTTTAAATAGCAATCCCAAGGCCAAGCTGAATAACAGACAGAAGTATCTGCGGCATTGGGCATACCATATCCAATCATATAAGAACTCGAAGGGTCAATAATAACAGTATCTCCACCTTTAATTAATCCCGGATTATTTCCATTCGGAGATATAATATAAGCTGGATGTTTTAAAGCACAATTTTTTTGACCAGAAAAATCAGGATAAGAGGAATCAAAAAGACCATTACATTGGTCAAGTGTTCCACCATCGGGGCGAACATAATATGTAGTAGCTAAAGCCGAACTACATAAAAACAAGAACGTGAGTATAGTTAATAGTATTTTTTTCATATATTACTCATAGTAAATTAATAAAATATATATTAAGTCATTTCAGAATCGCAGATTTCTTCATACTCTCTCTGCATTTCTGAAGACAGAACTTCTCTTACTTGGCAGATATGTTTATTTAATTTTTTAATATTTCTATAATTATTTAAATTAAATAATATATCTACTGCCGTTATGTTATTTATTCTTCCCATCCGCGGTCTTTTACTCATCTGCCAATTTCTGAGTAAATCCTTACGCTCTGGAAATATATCGGACCTCAGTACTCAAGGGAGAAACCGGGCTTGGTTATAAGACCGTCTTGGCAATATTCTCATCTTATTTCTGCTTGGCTGAAGTTCGTTTGGCTGTTTTTACAGACCGAGTTTTGAGATAAATAAGGTCAAAACTGTTATTAAAACCCCCATATAAATAAGCGGTTGATTTCCAGTGCGATTGGGCTCAACCGCAAAGGCCCGTTAGTTCAAATTCGTGTAAGTATAATCTCTGTGTAATGTGGTAGTATCTCTGGATTCTACGTCTTTTTTGAGAAGTTGCAATTTCATATTAACTTGTTCAAGCAGTAGAAACATTACTTGAATCAGTTGTCTGTCCGATACTTCCGGTTGTTTCTTTTTCTTCTTCCACATTAGATTGCTCAATATTTTGAACACTGATTACTTCTTCTTTTTTGATTTCTTTTGTTTCTTCTGAGCCATTTTGATTCCTTTCTACTGTTTGAGTTAAGTCAACTTGCTTAACTTTAGTTAGCACCCAATCAATATAATCGGGCGATGTTTCCAATACTTTCGATATAAAATCTCGGTCTATTTTGACTGTTTGTCCTAAATAATTAAATAAGTGTTTATTATAAACTATATTATCTCTAAAAAATGGGTGTTGTTGAGTTTCCCATATTTCGGGACGCAATTTAAAAAGCACAAATTTCTGACAACATGGACACTTCCGAGTGCGACTCGCTTGATTCTCATCTAACCATTTACGGTACCGACGCTTGTAATGCTCTATTACATCATAAGCATTGAGTTTCTCTTTAGCTCTATTTAACCCTAACGTGTTCTTTAGTTTGGTAATCGTATCGGAATTAGAATGGATAGAATCAAGAATGTTTAAAGGAAGGGCTTTGGAATCCTGTTTGTATAACTCATTCAGCTTTCCTTGTAAGCGAAGCTGAATAATCTCTAAATAGATGATTTCCTGTAGGGTATTCTTATCGGAAATAGTTTCAATAACATAGTCATGCAAATATCTACCAAGTAAGTCTTCCGCTAGTTTTTTCTCCGTGCGGTCCGCAAACTTCATATTAAGATTAATGTTAATATCCTGCGAGAGCTGATGCCCCGTAGCCTCTCTAGCTAATATCCTGAGTTCTGTATCTGTTTTATCTGGATACTGAGTTTTCAACTCCGCTAGTTTTTGTCTTGTAATGTCTTTTAATCGACCCATATATACTAAAAACTCCTTCAATAGTCTCTACTATCTATAATTGCATAATTTATGTATTTTGTAGCGATATTTTTGATTTATTTTAAAATAGTTTGATTTTTGTTGATATTTCAACAAATTCGTTGATTATTCGGCTCGCAAAATACTAAATAATTATAAATTATATTAAATAAATAAAGAAAGATTTATATAAGAGAGAAATATAACCAAAAAGAGGTATAGAGATAGATGCCATTCAAAAAAAGGTGTATAGAAAATAGTTTCAATCAAAAAGAGGTATATAAAAACGATGTTGTTCAAAAAGAGGTATAGTAGATATTTATACATCAAAGGGCCCGCCCGTGCGATTCTAAACCCTTGCCCTTCAATGACTTATAACATTTTTTTATAAGTTATTTATTTTCAATAGGTTAGAATGTAATACCATTATAATCTTTATAAGATAGTGCCATTTGATAAAAAATCAAATAATCTACGGAATTTGATAAATAATCAACCTACGTATAATTTGACTATTCTTCAACCAATTTGATAAATAATCAAAAACACTATACTATACGAAAATGTTATAAACCATTATCTTATAATGACTTACAATAATTTTATTCCAACCTATTGAATAACAATAATTTATGAAAATTAGTATTTTAGCAGTCCGGTTTATAGAGTGCTAATGATTTTCTGCAAGTCTTTTATTTTCAATAGTTTACAAGAAAATCAAATTTCTTATTATCTACGTATAATTACTTAACAGACTTTGACATTCTTTGACATTCTTTGACATAGTAAAATTTTACTATACATTCATAAGTCTATTATTTTCAGTATGTTGCGTATTTAAAATTTATTTTCTAAAATTATTATAAGTCTTTTATTTTCAATAATTTATAAAATAGCACGTTACTCTTGACAAGAAAATGCCTGTTATAATTGAGATAGATTATACATATTGCTATTTAAAAATTCGGGGCGTGTCATAGTCAAAAGGAGGCAGTAAAATGCAAACTATGACACAAGAAAAAGCGGCGGAAATATTTTATTCCAAGCGTATTAGTGGAATTAAAATATTGGCGGAAAATGTTATAAAAACCGCTTTAAATGATATATCACTCTTGGAAAATAAAGAGGTATATATCATTGAACCCGCCGATGTTTCAGCAGGTTCTGAAACAATTAATTGGTCGGTGGCCCATATAATCAGAAAATATTTTCAGGATTCTGGTTATATTGTCAAATTTCAGACAAGGGCCAAATTGAATAACCCAACAGCACGGGAATGCCTGAATATAGGAATATTCGGCAAATAACAATATAACCGACTATGACCCGCTCCGATTTTCAGTTTCGATGGGCCCGAAAGGGTTAAGAAAAAGGGAACGTCCAAATTCGTTCCAGTAAGTGGTATATCTTAAAAACCTTATACTACAATATAGTATAGAGGAGGGCTGGATATTGTTTAACCTCAGAAAAGTGGTATCAATGAGGCACGCAATATGCCAATCTTAAAGGGTCAAGATGCGGTTCAATATAAGCAGTATATCTGGTTAAATAATGATATATCGAATTGGGCTTTTAACAATATAAAATCTCAAAAACCGGAACTTCGGATGAGAAAGGTTGTTAAGCACCGCCCAAAGAAAACTAAGTTTCAAGGATATGCCCAAGTTAATTGGGCAAAAATGAGTAAATAATTTTTCCATTACAAAAATTATACGGAAGAGGTGCCTTCAGCGTAAGCTGAGGGTTTTTTATTGGAGTCAATATGTTTATCTGGTTATACAGATTATTGGAAAGTCTTGATGGTGAGAAAAAATATCGGATTTTATCTTATAATATGGCTCAACGGATTAAAGTCTGGTGTTTATTTCATATTAATTGAAGGAAATCTATGATAAAATCAATTATAACGGACAGAAAATTATTGTCGATTCCTTGCGAAGAAGTTAAGGAAACTGATGATATTTCTGGAATTCTTATGGATTTGCAAGACACATTGAAAACAGTAAAGGGATATGGATTATCAGGGAATCAGATTGGATACAAGAAATGCGTGGCTATCGTTAATATGCCTGAGGTAAATATTGCATTAATAAATCCGAAAATTTTGGAAAAATCTGAAAGAATAGTAATTCGAGGAGAAGGTTGCTTGAGTTTCGCAGGAATTACATTTGCTACGGATAGATATAATCAGATTACTTATCAGAATGGGCTAAATAAAGAGATTTCAACAGTTTCTGGATTATTAGCAGTAGTTATTCAGCACGAAGTGGACCATTTAAACGGAATAACATTTTTTAGTAGAAAACACAAAAAACAATAGAAAGGAGATGAATAAAATGGATAAAACTCGGAATTTAGTTAATGATGTAGCATCGGAGCAGAAATTATACTATGCTTTCGTGGAATTAGTGTATTTATCAGTTCTAAAGGAGGCTTAATATGTCTCGGGCAAAACTTTTTAATCCCGCACTAAATTATTTTGCGGTCAAAATGATAAACAGAATGAAGGAAAATGTAAGAAGTGGTTGTACGAGTGCAGTTGGTGATTGTGAATGTTGTCAAAAAGGGAAAAGATTTTTGAACTGTGAAGAAATGGACAGACAAGATATGTATATGGACTATCAAGAACGTACAGTTCATTGTGTATCTTGCGGAAGGGAGTTATCGTGAACTGGAAAAAGAAAGCGTTTCTAACTGCGGTTTTCTTGATAATATTTGGTCATTCTGCTCACGCTAATTCTATGGTGAGAATGGATATTATTAGGAAAATCGAGTCAAGTGGCAATTCTCGGGCGTGGAATCGTAAAGAAGATGCTCGTGGATTGTATCAGATTCGGAAGTGTGTTCTTCAGGAATATAATCAATACAATCGCACAAATTATTCAATGAATGATTTGTGGGACCCCGCATTAAACGAGCAAATCGCAAAATGGTATCTGGAAGTTCGGATACCTCAGATGTTACGACACTTCAAATTGGAAATCACAACGGAAAACATTATCATTTGTTACAATGCAGGTATTTCTAATGCAATTAAGCATCGGATACCTGAAATCACAACGAGGTACATTCAAAAGTATCAAAATCTGGAGAAATAATGCTATGCTTTATGAAAGAGATAAGGAATTAATCAGGAAACTTCAGAAAAACGCTGAAGGAAAGTATCAGCAATTTACTCAAGGTGATGTAGAATATCTGGTTCATACTATCAAAAAATGTTCCAGATTGGAGGATGAACTTTACGAAATCGGTTTAAACTCTTTGGAGAGGTTAATAAATCAAACCGAAAAAAAGGATTTTAGTATCAGATGAAACAAAAGGATAAACAAATTTATCTTGATAGGATTATAATTCCTTGCTCAAATGAGCAAGATAATATGGTCTTTGAAGATAAAATCGGGCGGAGTTTGGCTTTATTGTCAATTCCAGAAATTAAAAGAATTTGGAGAAAAAATTTAGTGGAAAGGAGGTGAAACAATGAAAATCACAATTGGTTGTCAAGGAGACCCATCAGTTGGATATCCTGGTGATTGTCTTGAGATTAATTGGGAAAATATAACCACAAAATCTTTGGATAGAAATGAAGTTTCAAATGGGAAAGGTGATTGGATAACACAACGTCAATATCTTAGGGAAACTCTCGAAAAAGTTTTTGGAGAAATCTTTGAGGAACCTGCATTTCTGGTTTTCGGAGATGAATGTCCAGAGTGTTTAGGAATAAATGGATGCTATCCTCAATGCGAAAATTATCAAGAAAGGAGGTAATTCTATGGAGACTATCAAAGTTTATCTGGATGACCACGAAAAAAGTGGTCGAAAAGTCGTTGAAGTGGAATTAGTTGAACGACGGGCGACAAATGTTTTGGTTAAACTCGCTGATGGGAATATCATCAAGCGTAAAAACAAGGATATTGTAACTGAATAATCGAAAGCGAGGTTGATTACTACGGTTGTCGGAGAAGTTATCATCTTGACATAAGCCCTCTGGTAATTGTAAAACTATTTCCTCGCTATTACAAGGTTGACCGCTTGTAACTGATGAGATAGGTCAAAAGGAGGTGATATGAGATGAAATATGATGGGAAAAGATTAAATGTGTTACAGGAGGATAGAGTGGTTGAGGATTTTTTTGACCAATCTTTCATAGTGGCTTCAGAAGCGGAATTAGAAAGTTGGATAACA
>JGI11641J44799_10000376_pt1 | contig 13217 bp, 13 predicted proteins | sample WetSurSiteA1Bulk_FD_44799 | JGI IMG/M metagenome (IMG submission 44799) | reverse complement strand
ACGGATCGACTGGCGGATGCAGCACAACTGGCATCCCTTGCCGATGAAACACCTGAAGGTCGCTCGGTGGTAGTGCTTGCCAAAGAGCAGTTCAATATCCGGGGAAGGGACATTGATCCGTCTGATACCGTTTTTATTCCCTTTTCCGCACAAACAAGGATGAGCGGTATCGATATACGAAAACCGGACGGTCAGTTGCGCAGCATCAGGAAAGGGGCTTCTGAAGCCATCCGGAAGTTCACCGAGAACAACAACGGATTCTATCCTAAAAAAGTTGAAGAGGTTGTGCATGAATTATCACGTCAGGGTGCCACGCCGCTGGTGGTGGTTGAAAATAACCAGGTATTGGGCGTCATCCACCTGAAAGATATTGTTAAAGGCGGTATTAAACAGCGTTTTAACCAGCTTCGCAAAATGGGTATTAAAACAGTTATGATAACCGGCGACAATCCCCAGACAGCAGCTGCAATAGCCGCAGAAGCAGGTGTTGATGACTTCATGGCCGAAGCCAAACCCGAGGATAAATTATACCGTATCCGACAGGAACAGGCCAGCGGTCACCTGGTAGGAATGATCGGTGACGGTACCAATGATGCTCCGGCACTGGCCCAGGCTGACGTAGGCCTGGCCATGAATACTGGGACCCAGGCCGCAAGAGAGGCCGGGAATATGGTGGACCTGGACAGCAACCCGACAAAGCTAATTGAAGTGGTTGAAACCGGAAAAAAGTTACTGATGACCCGCGGTGCACTCACAACCTTTAGTATAGCCAATGATGTAGCCAAATATTTCGCGATTATTCCGGCTATTTCAACATTATTGTATGCTACTTCTTCAGGAACAGGTCCCTTAAGCGTCCTCAATATCATGAAACTGGCTACTCCGCAAAGTGCCATTTTAAGTGCCATAATATTCAATGCCATGATTATCGTGGCCCTTATTCCGCTTGCTCTCAGGGGTGTTAAATACCGCCCTGTTTCAGCTACAAGGGTACTCGGACAGAACATTCTCATTTACGGCATTGGAGGAATTATTATTCCCTTTATAGGAATCAAGCTCATTGATATGCTGCTTGTTTTTGCACATCTTGTTTAGTAATGACAATTCATGATTTAAATGCATAACATGAAAAAGCAAACGCTGATTGCACTCAAAATTCTAGGTGTCATGACCGTCCTGACAGGTATAATATATCCATTGTTACTGACTGGATTAGCGCAGTTTGCCTTTCCAGCCAAGGCTAATGGCAGCCTGATATGGAAAGACGACAGAATTACTGGCTCTGCCCTTATCGGACAAAAATTTGACAGTAGCATATATTTCTGGTCCAGACCCTCAGCTGTCGATTACAACCCGTTACCCTCCGGTGGATCAAATCTGGGGCCGACCAGTGATCAATTAAAAGAACTTGTTGCAAATAGAGCCAGTATTTTTGCGAATGAAAACCTATTATCCGATACAAACGCTATTCCTAAGGAAATGGTATTTGCATCGGCAAGCGGTCTTGATCCGCATATTTCTCCGGAAGCTGCCATGCTCCAGCTGGATAGAATTGCCAGGGCAAGAAACTTCAGTGAAGTTCAAAGAAAGCAACTGCTGCAACTCATCCATAGCAGAACAGAGGAGCCCCAGTTTTTCATATTCGGAGAACGCAGAATCAATGTTTTTGAACTAAATTTAGATCTGGATAATCTCAGGTGATGGATTACGAAGAAAACAGACCGGATCCCGATGAATTATTAGCCTCTCTTATCAGTGAGGAAATAAAAAGTAAACGGGGAAAACTGAAAATATTTTTCGGAATGTGTGCGGGTGTGGGCAAAACCTTTACCATGCTGCAGGCCGCTCATGCTGAAATGCTGAAAGGTAACGATATCATCATTGGATACGTCGAAACGCATAACCGGAAGGAAACCATCGAACTCACGGAAGGCTTTGAGATAATCCCCCGTAAAACAATCGAATATAAATTCACCTCGGTTCAGGAAATGGATCTCGATGCAATTATCTCACGCAAGCCCCATATAGTTGTAGTGGATGAACTGGCCCACACCAATGCACCCGGAAGCCGGCATTCAAAAAGGTACCAGGATGTGATAGAAATTCTCGAAAGCGGGATTCATGTATATACGACACTAAATGTTCAGCATCTGGAAAGTCGCTCAGATACTGTTGCCCAGATAACCGGAATTCTTGTACGGGAAACGCTGCCGGATGAAATATTTGAGAATGCCGATGAGGTGGAACTGGTTGACCTTACCCCGGATGAATTGTTACAACGGTTGTCTGAAGGAAAGGTATATACACATGAGCGTTCCAGGGAGGCCATCCTGAATTTCTTTCGTAAGGGAAACATAACTGCCTTGCGTGAGATGGCCCTCCGAATTGTAGCTGATCGTGTAGACAAACAATTACATGACTACATGCACCGAAAAANAATTCGCGGCCCATGGAAATCAGGATTGCATTTACTTGTCGCAATTGATTATAACCAGCAATCTACCAGGCTATTACGGTGGGCTAAAAACCTGGCTTATTCAATGGGTGCGAATATTCAGTCAATTTACGTTGAGACTTCACACCAGCTGACACCAAAGGAACGTGAACAGCTGGATAAAAACATCAGCCTGGCCAAACAACTCGGGATTCAATTCCGGATCATTACGAATTATGATATGGTCAAAGCGATCGTCGATTTTGCCCTTAAGGAAAATGTCACCCATATTATAGTTGGCAAGCCGCGTGTTCGTAATGTCTTATCCATGTTAAGGCTGGGCAATTTTGTAAACAGATTAATACGGTATAGCGGCAATATCGATGTGTACATTCTTGGTTCCGATCGCCAGGCAAAAGATCATTTTAAGGAGAAAGTTACATTACCCTCCTTTACGGCTAGTTCCGGACAGTATTTAATCACATCAGCTGTTGTCCTGCTTTCAACCATTATCTGCTTTCTCTTAAAAGAATATATCGGTTATCAGGTGGTTTCATTCTGCCTGCTTTTTGTTGTATCCACACTTGCCTTGTTTTTTGGGACCGGTCCAATTTTACTGGCAGCTTTTATGAGTGCTGTTATCTGGGACTTTCTCTTCATACCACCGCCATATACATTGCACATCGAAAAACCTGTTGATGTGCTTATGCTGATCATGTTTTTTATTATTGCACTCCTAAATGGTATATTAACCTCACGGGTAAGAGGACAGGAGAAAAAAATCAGGATTCGGGAGGAGCGTACACATGCGCTGTATCAGCTGACCAGAGAGCTTACCCTTGCATCGGGTATTGAGGACGTACTGAAAATTGCCCTGAAATCAATTCAGAAGAATTTTAACCTGGATTGTGTCATTGTTCTTAAGAATGAAATGAACCAGCTTGAGGATAATGTCCGGCACGACACCGACATTAAGTTATCCGAGAACGACTGGAGTATCGCCCATTGGGTTTTCAAGCATTCAGACAAAGCAGGAAAGTATACCAATACTTTGCCCTCAAGCGTATATACCTTTTACCCGTTGGCGGGTCACAGTAATAACATGGGTGTTATAATCGCAGCGCATAAGTCGGTGTTCACCCAAGGCGAAGCACAGTTCTGGGAAGCATTCATATCCCAGATTTCGGGTAAATTTGAACGGGAATTCTTACGCGAAGCAGCAAAAAAAACGTTTATCCTTAGTGAATCGGATAAGCTTTACAAAACACTTTTTAATTCTATTTCACACGAATTACGTATTCCGGTAACAACCATAATGGGCGCTTCAGATACGTTACTGTCACAGCACTACCCCGAAGAAACAAAATTGAATTTGTACACCGAGATTTACCAGGCTTCAGTAAGGCTTAACCGCCTTATCGAAAACCTGTTAAATATGTCACGCCTCGAATCAGGACGCATAACGCTTCGACCAGATTGGTGCGATGTTCATGATTTGGTGAATAAAGTAGCCTCCAATCTGAAACAGGAACTGTTACCCTTCACCCTGGCCATTGTCATTCCTGCCAATATGCCGTTGGTTCTTATTGATTTCGGACTGATTGAACAGGTTTTGCACAACCTGGTCTTAAATGCTACTCAAAATGCTCCGGCCGGCACCAATATCAGGGTCAAATTCTTCTTTGATAACGGCTATCTTACAATTCAGGTGATGGACAGGGGGAAAGGTTTTCCGCCTGCAGAACTATTATCGGTTTTCAACAAGTTTTATCGCGGTAAAGATGCTGCAGCAGGAGGAACGGGTTTAGGTCTGTCCATCGTAAAAGGTTTTGTTGAAGCCCACAAAGGCACTGTTACAGCAGCGAACCGGCAGAATGGGGGTGCTATCTTTACCATAAAAATACCTGTACAGATTTCTGAAATGGAACAAATTGACAAAAACTATAATCCAATGAATAACGCTGATGGCTGATACCTTGCTGATAATCGATGATGAGGTGCAGATCCGTCGTCTGCTTGAAATAGCCCTGTCAGCTAACGGTTATAAAATCATTAAGGCGGGTGACGGGAAAGAGGGGCTTAGCGCAGCTGCCAGTCACCAGCCTTCAGGAATAATCCTTGACCTGGGACTTCCCGATATTGACGGACTGGAAATACTTAAGAAACTTCGTACATGGTATCAGAAGCCGATTATTATTCTGACCGTCAGGAATACCGAAGAGGATGTTGTTGAAGCTCTGGACAACGGAGCAAATGACTATCTCACTAAACCATTCAGGACAGGGGAGTTGCTGGCACGTGTCAGATCTGCACTACGCCAAAATAAAGGCGATGAACTGACAAAAAGCATTACCATTGACGATCTTGAAATTGACATTGTTGATCATATCGTGCGTAAGCAAAACAGTATTCTGAAACTTACTTCCACTGAATTCAACCTGCTTGCCTTGTTGGCCAGGAACGCGGGAAGGGTTCTTACACATCAATACATTCTGAAAGAAATTTGGGGATATTCCTATCAGGAACAGACCCAGTATTTGCGTGTTTTTGTGGCTCAACTCAGAAAGAAGATCGAGGATGATCCCGGCAAGCCTACCTTGCTGGTAACTGAATCGGGCATTGGATACAGGTTCGGCAGTTAGAAAAAATCTCTGCTATAACGGTGGCATGGTAGCCTGTTTTTTTCTGAGGGTTCAAAGGATGAACAAACCTGGGTTACCAGCGACCTGAATAAAGAAAAATATTGTGATTTTAGATCTTATCATGGCCAAAACGGTGTATTTTTATAACATTATATTTTCAGCTGGTTCGCATGAATTACTTTTTAATTGCCTTAATATGGACAGGATACTGTGCCTTGCACAGTTACCTGATCAGTATTAAATTCACACAGCTGATGAAACGATCGCTAAAAAGCTATTATGCATTTTACAGACTCCTTTATGTATTGATTTCGACTGTGTTGCTAATTCCAGTAATCAAATATACTGCTCCCCTGCAAAGTGAGGTAATAATTTATTATCATCCACCCTGGTCCTATGTCCGATATACCTTATTGATCTGCACTTTGCTGATATTCTTTAAAACTTTCCTATTTGAATATGATTCTCTGGCCTTCATGGGAATTCGTCAGTTGATGAATTTCTGGAATAAAAAGACAATTAATCAGGAGGAGGGGATCAAAAAGACAGGTTTGTTGGGAATAGTCAGACACCCGATGTATTTGGCCACATTGCTGTTCCTGTGGTGTCAGACATCAAGATTATCTGATATTGTGGTAAATTCGGTATTGACAGTCTATATCATTATCGGGACATTACTTGAAGAAAGGAAACTTGTTCTGGAATTCGGAGCTTCTTATGAAGAATACAAGAAAGAGGTACCGATGCTGATTCCTTTTTCCAGATTCAAACACTTGTAATTTATAAAAGAAAAAGCGCAGGAGAAAAGATTCGACTCACAACAGGATTATAAAAAGAGAACAGTGTTTTAACCAAGTCATGAAAGGAGTCCCTGTCGATTGGCAATTTCTCTGTATAATCACAAGATTCCTACCATTTTAGATGAGATTCAAAGTAAAAATGGAAAATCCTATGGAACCAAAGGCCACTGAGGAATTCTTTGACAAATTAAAAGCTAAAGAAGCAAAACTTGTCCTGCAAAACTATCTGGAAATATCCTCGAAAGGTTTCAGCTCCCTGGAAGAGGAACTCAATAAAGCCAACATTATCCATGATTACTCCTTCGCATCATTGCCCGCGCTATTTGAATGGGTTTCCGGTAAAATGGTCAAAATACCGGATGAGCCTGATTACAGCTTACCCCAATGGATTACGGACACTGATAACTATAAAAAAGGCCTCTATCATTTCGACGAAGAATCAGGCAATTATTTGCTCAGGGTGTCCTATTACTGGGGCGAATGTTTTGTAAGAAATACAAAGCTGAAATGGGTAACAGGCCAATTTGCCGAACATAAAAATCAGCCGGTATTGCGACCATTTATCCGAAACCTGGAAATGATGCCTTACAAGATTTGCGAATCTTTCTTCAGAACACTTGCAGAAGGCGAACCGGTTGATGAAAGTATTCCGTTATGTATTGATACCTGGCTAAGTTTTATTGACTAGTTTAAAAATCTCCCGGATGATCCGGTCAAGTTATGCTTAAAGTATTTTCTATCATCATTGAAAATTGGCTTTGTACAGGAACCTCTTACCCACTAGGATAATTTTAATACGTATTTTTGGCAGACTGATTTGCATTAATTTGTCGGGAGAGTCAGGAATATTATCCGCCAATAAAAAGACTCCTGCTGGAATACTCAGGATCACAGGTGAGGTTGACCTTTAGTTTTCGCAATCCCGCTTCATCACCGGGTGTCGGAATATGGGTAATATGTACTTCGCAATCACGCAAACCATTCAGGCTCTCCAATGCCATTTTTGCAGCAGGATTCGACAAGGCGCTTATCCCAAGCACAATTAATGTCTCATCCAGATCGAGGCTGACCATCCTGCCCTCGAGGATGTCTTTTTTCAAGTAGGTCACCGAATCAAGGATGTTCTTGGGTAAAAGGTACATGCTATCGGGGATCCCTGCCAGGTGCTTTGTTGCATTTAAGATCAGACTCGAAGCAGCATGCATCAGGGAGGAATTCTTGCCGGTTATTATGGAGCCATCATGCAATTCAATTGCAGCCCCGCAAAAGATCCCGTCATTACCTTTTCCGCCCTTTTCGGCATCTCTGGCAGCTTCTCTGGCAGGCATTATCACTTTTCGGTCTTCAACCTTTGCACCAACTCTGTTCATGATCTCAACTGCCCGGTCGAGGGTTTCCTTATCAACAAGACCCAAAGCATATTCAACAGCACACCGGAAATACCTCCGGATGATCTCCTGGTGCAAAGCTTCAGATATGATGCTGTCATTAACAATACCCGAACTGGCACGGTTAACGCCCATATCTGTCGGAGACAAGTACATCGACTCTCCCCCAGTTATTTTTTCGATGATCCTTTTCAGCAAATGGAACGCTTCAATATCACGGTTATAATTGACAGTCTCTATCTGATAGGCTTTCAGGTGATGCTCATCAATCAGCACCTCATCTTTCAGATCCACGGTGGCTGCCTCATAGGCAACATTCACCTTGTGATCTACCGGCAGGTCCCAGATCGGAAAGGTTTCAAATTTGGCATATCCGGCTTTGACTCCTCTCTTATATTCGTGGTAAAGATTGCAAAGGCAGGTGGCAAGTTTGCCGCTTCCCGGTCCGGGTCCTGTAACAATAACAATGGGCTTTTGGGTGGTGATGTATTCATTTACCCCATATCCCTGATCGCTTACAATCAGATCGACATCCGTAGGATAACCCTTTGTCGGATAATGCAAATAAACCTTTACACCCCTTAATTCGAGCTTGTTCTTGAAGGCTTTTGCAGGTGACTGGTTCTCGTATCGGGTGATCACAACAGCAGTGATATCAATACCCCACTCCCTGAAATCATCAATGGTCTTTAAGGCGTCAGCATCATAGGTAATGCCGAAATCGGCCCTTACCTTTTTCCTTTCAATGGCACCGGCATGTATGCACAGTATTACATCAATCTTGTCCTTTAATTTCTGCAAAAGCCGCATTTTCACATTCGGATCAAAACCGGGCAGTACTCTGGCTGCATGATAATCATGCAGGATCTTGCCTCCAAACTCCAGATAAAGTTTGTGGTTAAACCGGTTAACTCTTTCGAGGATAGCAGCAGTCTGCTCCCTGAGGTATTTCTCATTGTCAAATCCGATGTGATTTGTGTCTTTCATTTTAAGGTTGAAAAATATAAGTACCCTGGTTGGTTTCGGAATACCAATATTAGCAAAATTATCGGTGATGTGAACCTGGAATTTATTTCCTATCTTGGTTCAGGTTTGACTTGTAAAAATTCAGGAAATGTTTCACCTGTTCCTCGCACTGACTTATATTATCCCCAACATCTACGTCTTTTTCCGGATAAAATACCTCTTTATCGACAAGCGTTACCAATGGTTGTATTTTACTGTTTACCTGTTACTCGCCGGAATTTATCCCCTTACTGAAACCTTATCCCATGGCCCGGAATTGCTAATGGAGGTATTATCGCATATGGCTGACTATCTCCTGCCCTTTTTTCTCTATCTGTTCCTGTCAGTAATTCTTTTTGACCTGTTTCTGTTGCTTAATCTGCTGATCCGGGTTGTTTCCGCTGAAACCAGAAAACGTTTCTCCTTCAGGTTCCGTACATTGTCCTCCATGATATTCTTGGCTGCAGGTATCGTAATAGCCGGCGTCATCAACCTGAATATCACGCGTGTTACAAAATACCGGATAGAGGTCCCAAAAAGAAGGTCACAAACGGATCACGTACGGATCGCTTTTGTGGCAGATCTGCATATCCGCCATGATACACGTTTGAAATTCATCGAACAGTATGCCGGTAAAATGAAAGCTTTGCAGCCTGATTTCATATTTTATGGCGGCGACCTGGCAGAGGAGAATAGTGAGGAAAAGAATGCGGACGGGATAAAGGCTGTCCTTGGCAACCTGCATCTGACATGCAATGCCTATGGCGTTCCGGGAAATCATGAGTATTATGGTGTAAACGGCCAGGCTGATTTCATCCGGGAATCAGGTATAATCCTGCTTCGCGATACCGTAATAAAGATTGACAGTTTGTTTTATCTGGTCGGAAGAATTGACAAGCACAGCAGGAAGCGCCAAACTATCGGCGATCTGCTAAACAAAATACCCCATGATCTGCCTGTAATCATACTGGATCACCGCCCCACGGAGCTTCAGGAGGTAAGCGGCACGATTGCGGATATACAATTCTCTGGACATACACATAACGGGCAACTCTTTCCAATTAACCTGATTACACGGTTTGTTTATGACCTGAGCTGGGGATACAGAAAAATCAGTAATACACATTTTTTTGTTACCAGTGGTCTGCGTTTGTGGGGGCCCCCGGTGAAAACAGCCGGCAAGTCGGAAATTATGCTGGTAGATGTGTACTTTGTTCCCTGAAAATTTTTAATGCATAATTACACCCTTTTCCAGTTCTGCAGCTTTGGGGAATAAAATGTTGTTCTCTAAATGGATATGCCTGTGCAGATCCATTTCAAAATCGTGAAGGGACTGGTAGGTCACCTGGTAAGTATTGCACCCGTCGGGGGGAATGGTGTATTCATCCGTCATTTTGGCAATCCGTATGAACCGTAACCCTTCCTCCTGGTGCTCGGCCACCATAGAACTGACCGGATTGCGGATATTGCCAAAATAAGGCGCTTCAATTGGTTTGCCTTCGTTTTTTGCCTTTACCAGACGTTTGATATACGGAAAAAGCATGAGCTCCTCTTTCTTCATGTGCATACTTAAATTCGCGGCCGAAGCGTCAAACAGTTTCTTAATATCATGAATCTCCGGATGGTTTCTCCCGTGCACATCACAAAGTTTCTGCAGCTTCTTTTGAATAAAGGGAACATTTTCATTGATATAATCATGATGGCGTTCCACAATATAATTACAGAGCAAGTCCGCCGACAAGTTCTCAAAATATCGGGAATCGGAATCGGTTTCCTGCATGATGTACCTGAGGGTCGATAAAAGTGCTTCCTCATCTACCCTTGCCGTTGAGCAGGCTTCGTGCAGGGTTTTATCACCTCCGCAGCAGAAATCAATCCTGTGCTGATCAAAAATATGGGCGGTCTTGTAATTGACACGTACAATTTCACCCACACTGGTATTTACATTCAATTCCATAGGATGAGTTTTAAGAAAGGTAAAGATAAGGAAAATTGATAATATAAAGATTATAATATCCTAATTTATTAATTTGAATGTAATTTCAGGAAATAAAAAATCCGGACTTGATGAAAGTCCGAATCTTTCAAATAAAAACCATTTTCATTTATTAATACCGGTCATTCCTTTGCAGTAAAGTCCGGGCCTGACAACCTTCTGGCATTATCTTATGTCTGTTGGGGCGCTGGTTCATTGCCTTCTTCCGTGCAGCATGACCTGTATTTATCACTGTACCGGTGATGCCAGTATTTGCTATGTTTCCTGGAATGACCGCCAGGGGCAATACCGGTAAGGAGTATCTTCGATAACAGGAACAGTCCTGCAGTCTGCCAGAATGTTAATACCGGTCCATGGAACAGCAACGGAATAAGCCAGTTCCAAAGGCTCATTGTGACGTAAATGGCAAGGAAAATAAAAGCTATTCCCAGCACGCCAAATCCTACATACTTCAATATTCTCAAGTGTTTCATAGTTATTTGTTTTTAAACAGTTTATACAATTCCTCCAGTTTTGTCCTGAGTGCCAGTACAGCGTATCTCTTTCTTGAAATAAGCGTATTGACGGCTACGCCGGTTGTTGCGGAAATCTCCTTGAAGCCGGTATCCTCAAACTCATTTGCGATGAAAACTTCACGCTGCTCGTCCGGCAGGTTGTTGAGCACCTCCTCAATCACGTCCCAGATCATATCTTTAAGCTCCTCATCTTCCGGCGCGGATCCGAGAGCCGGGAGAATATCCGCGAGTGATATGGGACCATCTTCACTTTCTCCGGCTGTTTCCGAGTAACTGACACTGATGGGCCTCTTCTTGCGAAAGAGATCGATGATGCGGTTATTGGTCACTTTATACAACCAGGCAGTAAGGTTTTCTATTCTTTCAAGGTCTCTAAAACCAAGGGTAAGCTGGTAGAAGACATCCTGCAGTATATCTTCTGCTTCAACGCCGCCGGGAATTCTGTTCCTGATATAACCAAGCAGCTTTTTCCGTTCGGCATTATAGGCTGAACTTATCCTTTCCGACTCTCTGGGACTCATTGATTCTACTTTCTACTATCTGAGACGAAACAAGTGCGTACATATTTTAAATTTCCATTGTTTTTTTCAACCGAATATTCAAAGATGCTAATATTATATAGAATCTGCTTATTATAGGTTCCTTGCAGAAATGCAGACAAAATCACCGGTAAAGCTGGCTGTAAAATATACGGTAAAACCTGTCACTGCGCAATGAACTGATTCCGGCAATATGCCATACATCCCGATCATTTGAATACAAAATCTGCCTATGGGCATGACTATTTCATATCCATTTCGTATATTCGCAAAATACAAAAACGTAAAAAAATGAGTATTTCCATTAAAGTATTGGGTATGGGTTGTGCCAATTGTAAAAACCTTGAAAAAACCACCATAAATGCCTTATCCGAGCTAGACCTGAATGCCACTGTTGAAAAAGTCGAAGATCTTCAGAAGATCATGGCTTATGGGGTAATGCGTACACCCGCCCTGGTCATTAACGAGAAAGTGGCATTGTATGGACGTGTTCCGGGTGTCGCCGAGCTAAAGGAAATCATCCAAAAGAATATATAAGAACATTGCAATCATGTCAAAGGAAAGCGTTGAGTTTGCTAGCCATGATATCCTGATAGCCCAATTTGCCAAGGCACTCAGCCATCCCGCCAGGGTTTACATACTGCGGGAGCTGTCATGTCTGAACGGTTGCTGCACCAGTGGTGAGTTTTTTGAAAAGCTTCCTATTGCCCGCTCAACACTGTCGCAGCATTTGAAGGAACTCAAATTTGCCGGTCTGATCCAGGGGCAAATTGATCCCCCGTATATCAAATATTGCATCAACAAGGTCAATTGGGAACTTGCCAAACATTATTTCGAGGAATTGCTGGCAAAGTAGGACTTTTGCCAAATCATTGCATGTTGTTTGTGAAAAATTGGAAATTTATTTAACAATTCAGAAAAATATGCGAAACATTATGCTCCTTTTTACACTCGTGCTCAGCCTGACCTGTTCAGGTTATAGCCAGCCGGGAAACCAGTCCGGCTCTGCCATGCAGCCAAGAGTATCCGTCTATTTCTTTCACGGTACCCACCGGTGCACGGGATGCCTGAATGCAGAAAAAGCCACCGTTACCGTACTGAATGATTTGTACCGGGCCCAACAGGATAATGGAATCCTAAGGTTTCAGAGCATCAATATAGAAGAACCGCAAAACAAAGCTTTGGCAGAGCAGTATGAGATTGCCTGGAATTCATTGTTAATTGTGCCTGCCAATCATGAAAAGGGTAAAGTTGAACTCACCGAGCAGGCGTTTGCCCATGGCACAGATCCGGAAGCTTTGAAACCCTACATCAAGAATGTCATTGACCCCATGCTGAAATGAACCACTAGCTTATTTGGAATTATGATGGAAAACCTGCACAACTTGCTTGAAAGCACTTCCGCCCCGTTCCTGTCAGCGCTGATATTGGGCCTGATGACCTCCATCAGCCCCTGTCCCCTCGCCACGAACATTACAGCTATCGGATTTATCAGCAAGGATATTGAACGTAAACAAAGTATATTTCGAAACGGTCTGTTTTATACAATGGGCAGGGCCCTCAGCTATTCTTCCCTTGGATTGATCCTTTATTTCGGGGCAAGTCGGTTTCAGGTTGCCAGAATATTTCAGGGATGGGGAGAAAGGATCGTTGGTTTTCTTTTGGTTGTCATCGGCATTTTGATGTTGGGGCTTATCAGGATAAGGTTTCCCGGGTTTACCGGACTCTCGGATAAAATAGAAAGGAGCGGCAGGGGAAGCGTCCGGGGAGCATTTTTGCTTGGAGTAGTTTTTGCGCTTGCCTTTTGTCCCTACAGTGGAGTGCTTTATTTTGGGATACTGGTTCCCATGACTATTTCAAGCGCATCAGGCCTTTACCTGCCATTAGTATTTGCCCTT
>JGI11641J44799_10000375_pt1 | contig 13224 bp, 10 predicted proteins | sample WetSurSiteA1Bulk_FD_44799 | JGI IMG/M metagenome (IMG submission 44799) | reverse complement strand
TTGTTGTACCAGTTTTGGATCTTCACCATTCATTAATGCGTTCAATGCCTGGGTATATCCATCGAGGATTATCTTCGGACGGGCATATTCTACATCAACCCATTTGATATAAGGTTCCAGTGTTTCCTTCAAGCGGTCAAAGATAAAACCCTTCTGAAGCTCCAATTGAACCACAGGAACATTCCCAGCAGGCTCATGATGATGTGGTAATGATTCAGTACCTTCAATAATTTGAACAAATACCGTATCAACACCATCCACCGTTGTAGATATAATCCAAAATTCCAGTTTGGATCCCGGTTTCGGTTGGATGATCATCCAACGCTCTTCCTGCCCATCCAGGTTGAAATCAAAGCGACCTTTTGATCGGACAGTGATACCATTATTCTGAAGNTAGGATATTGCTTGCTCGGTGTCATCCAAACTACTTTTGGAGACCATGGTGCGTAATGCATCTCTCAAGTTACAAAATTGTGCCTGCTGGCATGCGGTGTATAAGTCCTCTGGTCCCTGGTATGCTTGCAGGAATTTTTGAGCGGGGATAATCCAGCTGGAATTGGGGGTGATGGGTGATGAGGTAATTTCGGTCAGGTAACGAACAGCTTCAGAAGGCTGACCTGCCAGAGCATACAACACGCCCAGACGGTAACGTAATTCATCATACGAATCGGGAGGGTAAGGTTTGCCCTGGATATCGCTTTCGGGAGGCCACAGCTCTAAAATTGGTAATGCAATATTAATGGCTGCCTCAGGACCCAATTCATTGGAGACAGTATCAAGAACAATCTCGCAATACTGAACCATTCCATTCAACGGGAGAACTTCATACTGTAATGGGGATGATTTGAAATTTGTGCCGTCCCAATTATATTGTTGGGTCACATTAGTGGGGCATGCAGGAAGTAGTGAATTTGTCACCTGTAATTGTTGTTTACCACTGTTATCGGACACAATTTCAACTTCTACGCGGGGTTCTAATCCAAAATCAATGGGTATTTGTTCNTGGATAGGTAGCTGAGGAGGAGGTTCAACAGAGAGATCGAAGATTTTTGGGATAATTAGCTGGGTCGAGCCGGGTGAAGTTCGGCGATAAATCACTAAATCGGAGGCGCCATCACCAGTGAGATCATCGTAAAGGAAAGAATTCTCATGAGACTGATCAAAATCAATATCATTGATCAATGGATAAATGTTTACTCCATTGGGAGTTTCAACCATCCATAAATACGCACTCCCCTCGCCGTTCAACTCGATTAACTGCCTGCTCAACTCACCTGGCTGAGCAGAGAACAAAGTTGTTTGCATGGTTAATCTGGTCTCGTTTTGCGAGAACCAATCAGGGAGATCGGTGGCGCGTACCTGTCCTGAGGAAATGGCGGATTGAATCAACTCAGCATATAAAGACATGGCCTGTGGATCAGATAAGCGGATCAAATTATAAGCTCGATCCCATTGCCAATCACTGGCGTTAATTGCGTCTGGAAAGCGTAGACCCGCTTCACCTTCAGCGTAGGCAAGCGATTGGTAGGAATCATCAGTTCCAAGGAGAATAGTGTCAGCTTTCAGTAATTCAATCGTCCGCTCCTGCTGGGTAAGATCCCAGGGTCTAAGTGAGTAAAAAGTATTCAATTTCGCTGCAACTGCTGCTGTAATTGTGGGAATTAAAGTTGGGGTGAGAGTAGATGTTGGAGTGGGCNTATTGGTTACTGTGTCTGATGGACGCAANGTCCAGGTAGGACGGGGAGTCAGGGTAATTGTACTTGTGCTTGAGGGTGTAAGGCTTGGAGCTAATGTAAATGTAGGTACGGCAGTAATATTTGGGATCGTGGGACCCGATGAGGGATTGTGGATATAGTTGACCAAAACCCCAAAGAACAATAACATCGTTACACTAAATATGGCCAATAAAAAGATAAGGAGAGGAGAGAGCTTGAAAGGACGTGCTGGACATTTTTATCGATCAGGAGATTGCAGATAAAAATTCTGGAAGCACAACATCCACGAGATCAGGGGAAAAATCGAGTAAAGGAGGTTTAACCATCCAATTTGGAAGACCATATAACCTGTTTAAGAATGACTTAATCATTGGCGGCATGGGTGGATAGCGATCGAATATCGCTCGCGCAGCATTCAATTTCTGCTGAGCAATTTCATCATCCTTTCCTGCCTGGAAGTTATCCCAGATGATGCGGTGGATTGGTGAGAGTAAATTTGCCAAGGCGGTAATACAACCTGAGGCTCTTGATTTCAAAGCAAGACTAAACAGGCTGTCGTTGCCATTCAGCACGATTAAGTCATCACCAAAGTGGGCACCGAGAATTTTAGCCCATTGAGGATCACCGGAGGAATCTTTAATGCCGATGAATTTATCTGGATATGATTCCTTCAGCCGTGATAACAATTCCAGGGATAAACTTACACCTGTTACCGGTGGAATATGGTATCCGAATACTGCCCCATCCTGCGGAACTGCATTATCTAATAGCTGGCTAAACCAGGTGAATAATCCTTGGTCGGTTGATTTTCGAAAATAATATGGAGGTAAGACAACAGCAGCATCATACCCAAGGTCAAAAGCTGACCGGGTAATGAAAACAGTCTCCTCCAGGCTGGGGGTGCCCGTTCCAGCAAAGAGACGGAGACCGGGTAAATTATGGCGGGCGTTCGCAACAGTTTGAAAAACAGCTAATCGCTCACTTATTGAAAAAGACGGGCCTTCACCCGTGGTCCCCATGAGTAAAACTCCATGGCAGCCTCGATGAGCCAGGAATTGAATTAGCTGGATCAATCCATCTAGGTCTGGAGAAAAATCTGGTTTCAGGGGAGTTACTGCAGCAGCATAGACTCCCGATAGTAGGGCTGGATTTTCCATAGGTAAATTATACTGGATTTAGTTCCCGGACAAGGTGACAGATGGAAGGATATTTAAAACGATTGGGGTGTCTGGGAAGGCAGGCAAATTGGTGGTGCGATCTTCCGGTCTATATATATATTCAAAAAATAACTTAAAAAGGGTTACCCCGATCTAACTTTTTGAGCAGCCCTTTTATGAATAATCGAATCTATTTATTGACGAAGGGATATTTATTTGGTTTTTTGATCTAACCCTTAACCGCTCCGGCAACTACACCTTGAATAATGTATTTTTGTAATGCCAAATAGAAAATAACAATGGGTATGATCGCCAGAACAAGCATTGCCATCATGGCACCCATGTCTTTGCTGCCGTAGCCGCCTTGCAAGTATTGGATGGCGATGGGGATCGTTCGATAGTTACTACCAATTACAAGATATGGTAATAGATAATCATTCCAAATCCACATGGTATTTAGAATTGCAACCGTAATATATATTGGTTGAAGAATTGGAAATACAATTAAGAAGAATGTCTGAATTGGGTTACAGCCGTCAATCGTTGCAGCTTCTTCAATTTCATGCGGTATACTTTTTACAAAACCACTAAATATAAATACGGATAATCCGGCTCCAAACCCAAGGTAAAGCACAATAATTCCTATAGGATTATCCAACCGCAAGACATTAGCTGCTTTCGACATGGTAAACATTACCATTTGGAAAGGTACAATCATGGAAAAAATTAAAACATAATAAATAATTGAACTGACTTTTGATTTTACACGTGTAATGCACCAAGCCGTCATGGATGTAAACAATACGATCGTTCCTACAGAGAAAACCGTTATAAAAAGGGAATAAAAGAAAGCCTGAATAAACCCTGTCTTTGCAAGACCGACAGTATAGTTCTTCAATCCTACAAAGGTTTGACTATTGGGAAGAGCGAATGGTGCATCGGAAATAAAAAATCTACCTTTGAAGGAATTCATTAGAACAATGAATATGGGAACCAGGAACAAGATAGCCAGGATGAACAAAAAAATAAAGGTGATATTATTCTGAAGGTTTTTTTTGGCATACATCAGATCTCTACCTCCCTGCTTCTGGAAATCCGTAGTTGGAGTAACACCACTATGGCAACGAATATGGTAAACATCACTGCCTTCGCCTGACCTACGCCTTCATAACCAAAGGTGCCATAAAAAGTATGGAAAATATCAAGGGCGAGCATAGAAGATGCTCTGCCAGGGGCACCATTGGTAAGAGCAAGGTTCTGATCAAAGAGCTTGAATGAATTAGATACTGTAAGGAATGTACAAATTGTGAATGCCGGCATGACTAGAGGGACAGTTATGTTCTTTAGGATTTGCCAGGAGTTTGCACCATCAATCTGGGCTGCTTCGAGCTGTTCAGTAGATATGCTTTGAATAGCAGCAATATAAATAACCATCATGTAGCCTATCATCTGCCAATTCGTCACAACGACTAACCCCCAAAAACCAAATTTTGCACTGTAGGTTATATCAACTCCAAAATTAATCAGGATGCCGTTGATAATTAGCAACCAAATATACCCTAGAACAATTCCGCCAATTAGGTTAGGCATAAAGAACACGGTTCGAAATATGTTTGTGCCCCTTAATGCGCGAGTGAGAAGAAGTGCAAGCGAAAAGGCAAATAGATTGATTAATACCACAGAGACGATGGCAAACTTCACCGTAAATATGGTGGCGTTCAGAAAGTCATTATTATCCGTAAAAGCATGGATATAATTTTCCAACCCTACCCATTGGGAATTAGTCACTGTTCTGAATTTTGTAAATGAAAGATAAATACCAAGCAGGAACGGTATAAAAAAAGCAATTGCGAAAGCAATCATAGTTGGCAGGGTAAAAAACGCATAGTATTTTTTAGGCATTTTTTCCATATGAACTCTCCTGCTTTATAGAATAATGGATGACATATATTTCACATCACCCCGCACCATGTCTGGTGCGGGGTGAGATTATTATCCAAAACAAAACCTTGTTTAGCCCCCAGCTGCCTTAGTAGCTTCAACCGCCCACTGGTCAATGAACAGTTGTTTTACAGCATCCCACTGCATGGAACCTTGGGCATACTGCAACAATGCACCGCCAAAGCTGTCTTTGAAAGCCTGGCTAGGAAACACGACGAAATTCCAGGCTACATTGTATAAGTCAGTATTGCTCGTATAGCTGAGTAAGCTTTGTGCCAATGGATCTGTCGGTTTTTCATTTTCAGCAAAAGTATCGAATGGAGCAATAAACTTCAGATCGTTGGTAACGAAAGCTTTTCCTGTTGGGCTGCTGTACAGCCAATAGATAAAATCTGCAGCAAGTTTTTGTTTTTCAGCTGAAACCTGGCTGTTGATTGAGAAGAAGTTCTCGGTGCCTACTGAAATTGACTGCTTTTCTTCACCCGGCATGCCAGTATAGATTGGCAGGAATTTTACATCTTCTGGTTTGACCACATTGCCGTCAACACCTGAGATTTGACCCCATGCCCAGTTTCCATTCTGCACCATCGCCGATTGACCCAAGGCAAACTCCGCCATAGAATCATCAACGCTTTTACTGCCGAGTAACGTGGGTTCAACAGTTGAGTTATTCAGATATAGATCAAAGATATTCTTGAAATTATCTGAGTACTGGAATTTGATGGTCATAAAATCAGCGGGGTTACTTATATCGAGGTTGTTGTCCCTAATTTCATAATAAATTGGAACATTGGCAAGATGGGTTTGCCAGCGCCAGTCTTCGCCAGGTTTTAGGGAAGTGGAAGAAAACACACCCTTAATCCCTAATTGGTCTTTCTTAGCAGTCATGTCTTCAACAACTGCTTTTAGCGTTGCGAAGTTATTGATATCAGCCATGGATGTTGCTTTGGCGTCTGGTAAAGCAAAATATTTGTCCATGATGGNATTGTTGTAAATGATTCCGTACCCTTCAACAACATACGGGACACCATATACGCCATCACCCGAGGTAACNGCCAGGGATTTATCGGAAAGGTGTTTATACAGCTCGGTGTCTTTTAGATCTGCACAATAATCTTTCCAATTCGCGTAACCTCGAGGGCCATTGATTTGAAATAGCACGGGTGGATCAGACTTGGCAATTTCTGACTTTAACGTTTGCTCGTATGTCCCTGCAGCAGCAGTTACTACTTTTAAAGTAACACCTGTTTCTGCTTTGTATGCATCAGCGATTTTTGCGTAGATTTCAGCTACTTCGGGTTTGAAATTCAGGTAATATACTTCTCCTCCACCTGTCGGAGCTGTAGTCGCTGCGGGTGCTCCTGTTGCAGCTGGAGCTTCGGTTGTAGTGGTTGCGCATGCTGACATAATCATGGCTGCGATAATAATTATTGTCAACAAACTCCAATATTTCTTAATCATTTTTCTCTCCTTTTAAAATTATGTAATTACTAAATATATTTAAATTGAATATCGTCGTTATTTTTTTAACTCACCTCCCTTCATTTACGATTAATGGTTCCTGGTCTAATACAAGGATAGGTTTGAAATAATGCTTCCATTCTAAAAAATCTTGTGCCTATTAAAGCGATAGTTTACNTTTTCACTTGGAATAGAACAGAAGATAGAACTCAACTCTATCTTTATAAATCTAGAATTAGTCTATCCCTCTATTATAGCATTATTATTTATGATTATCAGATTAATACTCGCTATTCCTTAACGTTTCGTTGGCATGTTTGATGAAAGAGCGAGGAGGCATCACCACAAGGCGTTACAGACCCATGTATGCTGGCAAGATTGAGGAAGCGAGGAGGCGTGTGAATGATTTTACCAGAGCCACGCTGCACAACCCAACCAAAGCGAGAGCGCCTTTACTCAGCTTAGGATGATGAAGAAAGGTCAATAGTATAATTGATTTATCTTTCCACCCAATCTTCTAGGGATTTAGAAAACATGCAGGGTGATTGTGGTATTTTGATTTAATCATGAAACAAAAAGCTTCCATATTTATCCTTTTCACACTTTTATTATCCGTCTTGTTGGTTCTTGGAGGATGCCGTCTTCCGATGCTTCCAGGATCTCCAACAATTACTGATACTCCTATGGCTACGATAGGGGTCGGACAACTAACGATTTTTCCACCATCAACTGCAGTAGTCGGAACCATTGGTGCACCATCGACTGAGGAGCCATATCCTTCTATCTCTGAGACAGAGATTGCATACCCGCAACCACCAACTGAGGTGGAGAGTCCTACAGAACCGACAACTCCTTCGGGATATCCAGAACCATTTACCACCAATACGCAAACTGCGTCCGAAACCCCTACCGCAACTCAAACCCCGTTTATCAACACACTGACAGCGACGGCAACTCCAAGTGTCACCCCAAGCCCAACCGTGAATCCGGATCTGATCTACCCAGGACCGGATATGCCCTATATCCCCGCATATCCAAACCCGGAGTTTACATCGACTAATCCAGCTTACCCTGCTCCTGAATTTACGGCTACTTCTACCATTTATCCCGGCTCAGCAACATCAACATCCCAAGCCACACAAACACCAGGTCGTTCAGTAACAACCAGTGCAACGCCGATTGGAACCCTTCTCCCAAGCCCTACAGCGACACGTGGCACTGGTACACCCAGAACAACCCCTACAGAAGCGCCTCCTCGTCAACCGTTATCACCACCGCCACCAGGCAGCTCAGTAACCATCTGGCACGCATGGGGAATAGAAGAGACTAAGGCGCTTCAAGCGATCATCCAATCCTTCCAGCGAATGTATCCGGACGTAACATTCAGTCTGCATTATGTACCACAAGACGATCTATTCAATTCCTTTTATGATGCTGCTTATCTTGGGCAAGGACCAAGCTTGTTGTTAGGTCCGTCAAAATGGGGACCGGAACTATTTGATGAATATTTGGTCAGTGACCTAGGCGCATATGTTTCAGCCAACTTTTTGGAAAATATTAACCCAGTTGCATTGGCTTCAGGTGAATATGGTGATTCACTCATCAGCTTACCGCTATCCCAGCGTGGATTATTAATGTTCCGTAATGGCTCCATTATTTCAACGGTTCCAATAAGTTTTGATGCGCTGATGTCTGCTTCCCAGAAAGTTACCCATGGTGGCATAGTTGGTTCCTATCTCGAAAGAGAAGCATATTTTTCAGCACCTGCGATCATCGGATTAGGCGGTCAATTAATGGATAATGATGGCTACCCAGTTTTCAATGACCAGTATGGATTGGAGTGGATTGATCTGTTGGAAGCATACGATGAGGCTGGCGCGGTAACTTTTAATACCAATTGGGACCTGGAGAAATTCAAGCAGGGAAGAGTGGGGTTCATCATCGATGGAAGCTGGAATATTTCCATACTGTCTGAAGCCATTGGTGCAGATAATCTGGCTATTGACCCCTGGCCGACCTATGGAACTGGTCACATGTCTGGTTGGGTAGAAACTGATAATATGTTTCTCAATGCAAATACACCAACAAACGACCGTTTTGCGGCTCTAGCTTTTATGGGATACCTACTCGACCCGAATGTACAGATGCGCCTGGCAGAGGTTGGTCATATCCCGAGTGTTATTACAACCCAACCGCGTGATCCGCATATAAAACAAGCAATGGTAGCTTTTTTGAATGGCGTTCCATATCCGAATACAACCGACGAAACTGTGCTTGGCATTTATCGAAATGAGCTGGATAAGGCTATACGGGATGTATTTGATCGGGGGGTCGATCCAAAAATTGCATTGCAGACGGCTGAAAAGAATATCAGACAATCTTTAGACGAACTTAAAGCTATTCCTTGAGGGAAAATATGAGTGTCNCAGGTTGGATCCAAGACGCCATTTTTTATCAAATTTTCCCAGATCGATTCTGGAATAGTGACCCACAAAATGATCCTCCAAATGTCCAGGCATGGGGATCAACCCCGACAAGTTGGGGATTTCAAGGTGGTGATTTGCAGGGAATCATTGATAAATTTGATTATCTACTCGATTTGGGGATCAATGCTATCTATCTGAATCCAATCTTCCAATCCACCTCAACGCATCGATACAACACTATTGATTATTATAAAATTGATCCCAAGCTAGGGTCATTNACAGATTTTCATAATCTTATTAATCTCGCCCACAAAAATCAAATTCGGATAATCCTGGATGGGGTATTTAATCATTGCGGAAGAGGTTTTTTTGCATTTACTGATATCCTNGAAAACCAAGAGAATTCTGCATTTCNGGATTGGTTTTATATCAAGCATTTTCCGGTGAATGCTTATTCAGCGGGAGAAGCAACTGATTATCTTGGCTGGTGGGGGATGAAAAGCTTACCCAAATTCAATACGAACAATACACAGGTCAGGAAGTATTTACTGGATGTAGCCAAGTATTGGATCGAACAAGGCGCAGATGGCTGGCGATTGGATGTGCCTAATGAGATAAATGATGATCGTTTTTGGCAAGAGTTCAGACAAGTTGTCAAATCTGCGAACTCGGAGGCGTATCTACTAGGAGAGATCTGGACTCCTGAGATGCGATGGGTAGGAGAGGAGCACTTTGACGGACTGATGAATTACCCATTGATGGATGCCATAATTGGTTTATTGGGTTCCAATACGCTGGATATAGCTCATTTTGCTGAAAAAGTAGAGGGACTACTCGCCTATTACCGAGCTGAAAATGTCAATGCAATGTACAATCCGGTCGGTTCCCATGATACCGAACGTATCTTAACCAGGATGAGGAATAATATCGAAAAAACCAAATTAGCAACCATTTTCCAATTCGCTTATCCGGGTGTACCAGCAATTTATTATGGCGATGAAATAGGGTTAACCGGTGGCAAAGATCCTGGCTGCAGAGGCGCATTTATTTGGGAGGAGGGCAGGTGGAACATTGACTTACGAAATTTAGTTAAGACTCTGATCAAGTTGCGTAAAAACCATGCTGCACTCACGCAAGGTGAGTTTTTCAGGGTGAAAAGTTTCACTAATGATACATGCTATGCTTTTTTGCGGAAAACAGAAGATGATCAGGTCTTGGTAATTATGAATGCCAGTTCGAAGGAGCAGAGCATAAATATCAGAACAGACGAATTTGGCTGGGAAGATGGAAAAATGGTAAAAAATCTCATCTTGCCGACCGAAGAATTCACAATTACCAACCATACCTTCGAAATTACCTTACCGCCCTGGGGGGGTGTGTGGTTGGGATAATTTAAGATATACTTGGCTGCACCAGGTGACCAAAGCCTACAATGGATACCAACCCCATTCCAATATTGCAGTTGCCTCTCTTTGACTATGGCGAATCGGTTACGAATGTTGTTGAGCTGTTCCCCGTGGTTTGGCAAGCAACAGAATACTTGACTTCTCCTGAGGCAGCAAGGAGACAGCACGGAATTGACATACTGCTTGAATTGGGTGCTCAGAAAGTATCGCCGTTAGTAGCTTATATGTTAGCTACCTGTGTGAATGATCCAGATATCAATATCCGCAGGCGGATTGTATATATCCTTGCAGACTTGATCATCATTGATCCGAGCAACAAACAATCTCCAGAAGAGGTAAGGCGGGTTGTTATCAATTATCTGCATAATGTTAATGAAGCAGTGGTATATGNTATGCTAGAAGTAGCTGTCGCGGATCCAAATGTTGAAAAAAGCCTATACCATATTTTTAATACCTGTCCGTACGTTGGAAAATATCTGGGGGAGATTGCTACGCAATGGAAGAATACGATGCCGATCAGGCAAAAGGCAATTTACTTTATTGGAATTGTTGGCTATTTAGAAGCAATGCCGATGTTGGAGAGGTTGTATAACAGGCTAGAAGCCCGACAAAACGGTCAATATCTGATGTCATTTGCGCCGCCATCCATAAAATCTGATGACGATCTGCTACCATACCTGCGTTTAGCCATGGATCAACTACACGAACATTAGATCAATACGAATTCCCAACCAATCCGTGTATCTACCAGATTAAAAACATCCTAAATATTAAACTGGCTTTATCGTCCAGTTCCTGTCGTTATTTTTTCCTGATACGAATTTACTACGTGAGCTATACNGGTAAAGGATTTTTACAGTTTGGACATATCGTTTCAGAAGTTTTAACCACAAATCCACAGTGCGGACATGTACGAGGTTGAACCTCTCCGAGCGGTGCGCCACAAGCGATGCAACTCGATTCTCCAACTGGATTTGCAACCCGGCAATATGGGCACATCATCCGGCGTAATCGTTCGGAGAGCTCCTGGGATGCACCGGCTGCTCGTGCTAATTCATCAATAGCTTGCCACACCTGATCATCGATTTGTAAATTTTGTATGTCCTGTGCCAAATCGTCCAACCTGCCTAAAAGGTTGAAAGGGCTTTTTAAAGCAGCCAGGGCAGTTGTTCCAAGGCTGGCAGCGATTCCCAACCATGACTGTTGACCCAATTTAACCACCACACCGTCTTCAATTTTCTGGAGAATCACAGATAATGCTGTATCACCACCAGAGACTGATCCTGGCCGTGAGGCAATTTGAACGATCAGGCGGTTGTCATCTCCGAATTGTTGGGCGCGTAAATTACCCCGGTTAAAACGGGCAACCAAAGCATCTCCCAAGTCTGTTGGACTTAAATTTCCATGATATACACGTTGATCCATCTCGTTACTCCTACTTTTATCTGAGATTTACCGACCAGAATTGTTCCAGACCAGAAGGCTACCTGAAGTTGATTAGCTAGTATAGATTATAATCGCCATACCCCAGAATACCTCATATTTAATCAGGTATTTCTACATTTTTGGAGTGATGATGCGTTTTTACAAAGTATGGTTATTAATTGCGTTATTATTGATCGGTGGGTTTTCCTGGATAGGATTAACTTCAACCGTTCGTATGGATGTAACTGCTCAACAACCCACCGTGTCAATCCCAACAGTGACCAGCAGCCCTATTGGAAAAATGGCAACCGTGAATCAGGACCAGGAGCAGATCAATGTCAGGGCGGGACCCAGCCAGGATTATCCTATTGTTGGTGTATTACAACAAGGCGAGCGAGTGCCAGCATTAGGCCGTTCGGTAGGGGGAGATTGGGTAGAAATCGCATATCCAATTGTGGATGGGGGAGTAGCCTGGGTGTATTCGTATCTGGTGAGTATTTCAGGCGGTGAGCTGCCCATCATCGTTCCACCACCTACACCGACACCGCGGGTGACCCCAACCATCGATCCTACCCTTGCTGCCCAGTTTATCATCGTGGTTGGCCCCACTCGTTTACCTACGTTCACACAACCACCACCACTATCCATACCGACTTATTCTGCCAATACAGTTAGTAATTCACAGGGGGGGTTTCCGATGGGTTTTATCATCATCGGGCTGGCTGTTGTAGGTCTATTTGGACTTGTGATTTCAATCTTCAGGGGACGATAAAAAAAGCCATGAAGTTATTCATCATGGCTTTTTTGAGATACACCATCTATTTATCCACAGCCAGCACAACCATTGCTGGAATCACCTTCAGCTGTATTAAAACTTTGACCACATCCGCACGAAGTTAATACGTTCGGATTATTTATCTTGAATCCACTGCTGGTCAAACCATCCACATAGTCAACGGTGGCCCCTTGTAGATATTTGATTGATACTTCATCTACAATCAGTTTAATCCCATCAGTCTCAAAAACCAAATCATCGCTTCGGATATTGCTATCAAAGGCCAAGCCGTATTGATAACCAGAGCAACCACCTCCAGAAATGAATAACCGCAACGCATATCCGTCTAGATTCTTTTTCGTCATCACTTCGCGGACCGCAATGGCAGCTGGTTGGGTCATGGTGACTGATTGGGTAATGATTTCTTCAGATAGGGTCATTAATTTGCTCCAAATAATATGTTTGTAGTTCTGGTCGTAACTGATGGGCGATTTTATCAAGAAGTTGATTAGAGTGTCAATGGTTATTGAGTTAACATTCAATGAATATACAATAATCCCATTAATATAAAGGAACTGATAATTATTTAGACGTCATTATCCAAGTCGAGCTTATTATTATAAAGAGCCGATAGTGTAAATAAGATTGTCCTTAATCTATAATGATAATTACTTCCCATTCTTTAGCATCGATTACGAAATATTTCAACCTAGTAAATCATAATAAACCTGGGGTTTTTTCCTTACGATGAGAGTTTCAGCAGCCTGGGCGAGGCGTAATAATGTACTTTCCTGCCAATATCGTCCAATGGCTTGGAACCCAATTGGGAGACCCTGTGGGGAATAACCAGCGGGGAAGCTAATTGCTGGATGACCGGTGAGGTTCGCTGGTGTGGCGAAACGCATAATTTCGGTGAGT
>JGI11641J44799_10000373_pt1 | contig 13239 bp, 7 predicted proteins | sample WetSurSiteA1Bulk_FD_44799 | JGI IMG/M metagenome (IMG submission 44799) | reverse complement strand
CCCGAATGGAATTTCGTGGATATGGCCCTTAGCCAGGCCGGTATAATTCATGTTCCCATCTATCCCACCATCAGTGAAGATGATTACACATACATCCTGAACAATTGTGAACCGAAACTGGTCATCGTATCCGACAGGTCGTTGCACGACAAGATCAAGCCTATTGCCGAAAATATACCCTCCGTTAAGGGAATTTACAGTTACAATGAAATTGATGGCGTAAAGAACTGGAGGGAAATCCCTGATATGGGCCGCCAGCATGCTGAAAAGTATGGTCCGCTGCTCAAAAAAACAAAAGATGAGATCACTCCGGATGACCTGGTCACGCTCATCTATACCTCAGGAACGACAGGGAACCCAAAAGGAGTGATGTTGTCGCATGGAAATATCATGAGCAATGTCAAATCGATTTCCCAGGTTTACGATTTTAACCATACGCATCGTACGTTGAGCTTTCTACCGATAAGTCATGTTTTTGAGCGGACCATCAATTACTATTTTCAAAGTGTGGGATTGAGCGTGTATTATGCCGAGAGCATGGGTACCATAGCAGAAAACCTGAAAGAAATCAAACCACATGTATTCATATCCGTACCCAGGTTGCTGGAGCGTACTTACGACAAGATCATCCAAAAAGGCAGGGATCTCAGTGGTATCAGGAAGCAGATCTTTTTCTGGGCTGTCAACCTGGGTATGAGGTACAAGATACCAAATGGCAATGGACCTGTTTACAGGCTTCTGCTAAAAATCGCTGATAAGCTTGTTTTCAGCAAATGGCGTGAGGCGCTGGGAGGAAATGTTCAGCTGATCGTGACCGGGGGTGCTGCCTTACAGCCCAGGCTGGGGATAATTTTTAACGCAGCTGGTGTACCTGTGGTTGAGGGTTATGGCATGACTGAATCCTCACCGGTTATATCAGCAAACCGTGAACCCTCAACGGGAGATATAAGGATAGGTACGGTTGGTCCGACAATTCCAGGAGTTGAGGTTAAGATTGCAGAGGACGGGGAGATACTGTGCAAAGGGCCCAATGTAATGAAAGGTTATTACAGGGAGCCTGAATTCACCCGCGAGGTAATTGACGGGGACGGCTGGCTGCACACCGGTGATATCGGTGTGCTGATAGAGGGAAGATACCTGAAAATTACTGACCGTAAAAAGGAAATGTTTAAGCTTTCCAATGGGAAATACATTGCCCCGCAAGTTATTGAAAACAAGCTTAAGGAATCCGTATTTATTGAACAGGTGATGGTAATCGGTGAGAACCAGAAATTCGCCAGTGCCGTCATCTCACCCGACTTCAACTTTTTACACAACTGGGCGATGAGACACGGTATCGATTTCCGCGATAATCTTGAACTCATACAGCACCCCCAGGTTTTAGCGCGATTTCAACGCGTGGTGAACGAAATGAACAACCAGCTTGGACAAACAGAACAAATAAAGCGGTTCAGACTGGTTCAGGAAGAATGGACACCCAATACCGGCGAACTCTCCCCCACGCTTAAACTGAAGCGTAAATTCCTTTCAACCCGGTACGAGACGATCATCGAGGAAATCTTCTCGGTTCAAAAAGGTGAACTGGGTGATTAATAGGTTATTCCCTAAAGTTATTTTTTAATGACGTTTTATTATAATTCATATGAGTTTACAGATATTAGGACCGTTTGAGGGCAGCGGTCTGAATTTCATGAATTTTTCAGGTAAGACCCTTGCAGAAAGATATGCCCCCTTCAATCAATGGGGAATGTTAAGGGAAGAACAGCACCTGTGGCCTTTTGGCCTGACCCATGACAGCCGGAGGGCAATGAATTTCGGAACACAGGACTATCTGGGTTTCTCCCAAAATCAAGCCATTATCAACTCGGTAAGGGAATTCATTGAAAAGCACGGGATCATACACAGTGCAGGCTCCCCTACCCTCACAGGGAGAACAGTATGGACCGATCAGCTTGAGGAAAAGCTGGCTGCTGTCCTGAAACAGAAAACCTGCCTTGTTTTTCCCTCAGGCTGGATGGCATGTTTTGGTGCGGTTTCCGGGTTAATCAACGGGAAAGACACCATTGTCATGGATGCACTTGCACACAACTGCCTCCAGCTGGCTGCCCGGCTGTCCTCCCAGAACCTGTATAAATTCAATCACAACGACATGGCCCACCTGGAGGAGATCCTTGAAAAAAGCAGGCAGATGGATGATAAAAACGGGTTGTTCGTTATTACCGAAACGCTCTTCTCCATGAATTCAGATGCGCCTGATCTGCGGCGGCTGATGGAACTCGTCCACAAGTACGAGGCTATTCTGATCATTGATACTGCCCACGACCTGGGTGTGATTGGCGAAAAAGGACTCGGGCTGCTGGAGACCTATGACATGCACAATGAGAAAAATGTCATTATCTGCGGTGCCTTCAGCAAAGCTTTCGGGACCAATGGCGGTTTTGTCGCCGGGCCCGAGGAAATCCGCAAACAGTTGACCATCATGTCCCCGACCTATATCTTCTCTACGGGTGCGTCCCCCCTGCAATGTCATGTCGCCAGCAAGAGCCTCGATCTGATCTTTTCCGAGGAAGGATCACGTCTTCGTCGCCGGCTCAAGGAACTGGTTTATTTCACCGTAGATAAATTCCATAAAAACGGTTTTACCGTGAATGGAAAACCTACCCAGATCGTTCCGGTACTCATCGGTCACGAGCGAATCGCCAGGATGATCTTCAGGAATGTGTTTGACCAGGGATTGCTGATCAACCTGGTTGAATTTCCGGCAGTTCCAAAAGGCAAAGCAATATTCCGGTTTCAGCTGATGGCAACCCATCAGGAAGCTGAGATCGAAAAGGCTATTGAACTGATGAAAGTTGCCAGGGTAAAGGTGGAGAAGGAGATGATGGAACTGATCGATTAGGATTGATAGTGATTTGTACTGAAAAAACAATGTTGTTCAGGTCCATTCTTATTACAGCTTTAATTATGGTTGCAGGTTGCCGGAAAGAACATGCTGATCTGTTATGCTATAACGGGGTGATTTATACCCTGGATGCTGAATTTACGGTAGCTGAGGCCATGGTGGTCAAAGCGGGAAAGATTGTTGGAACAGGCACCGCCGGCGATTTACGGAAAAGGTATAAAATAGCCGCGGAACGTGATCTGCTGGGGAACCCCGTTTTCCCTGGTTTTATTGATTCTCATTGTCACTTCTTTGGGTATGGCCAGTCGCTGCGACAGGCTGATCTTTCTGGTACCAGATCGGTCAGGGAAGTCATCGCACGACTTAAAAAACAACAGGAAGATTATCCTTCCCAATGGATCCTGGGCAGAGGATGGGATCAAAACAACTGGGAAAAGAAAGAGTTTCCGGACAGGCATATGCTCGACAAAGCCTTTGCCGATATACCTGTTTATTTGACACGTGTAGACGGACATGCAGCATGGGTAAATACAAAAGCCCTTACCATTTCTGCGATACAACCCGGAACCGTCATTGACGGCGGGGAGATCCTGAATGATGCCGGGGGATTAAAGGGGATTCTTCTGGACAATGCTATGGCGCTCGTAGAAAAACATATTCCCCAGGCTGACCGGCAGGAAAAGATCCGGGCCTTGCAGGCTGCTGAAAGGAACTGCTTCAAGGCCGGCCTGACAACGGTATGCGATGCTGGACTTGACAAGGACATTGTTATGCTGATAGATTCCCTTCAAAGAGCGGGTCAGCTGAAAATGAAGGTTTATGCCATGCTGAATCCAAACCGTGCAAACCTGGAACACTTTGTTGATCATGGGATCTACCGGACCGGCAAATTAAGTGTCCGGTCGGTGAAATTGTTTGCAGATGGCGCCCTGGGTTCAAGGGGGGCTCTGCTGATCGAACCATACAACGATGATCAAGGCAACACGGGCATTCAGGTCAGTACCGCTGCCTACCTGAAGCAGATCTGCCAAATGGCCTATGAAAAGGGTTATCAGGTGAACACACACTGCATTGGCGATTCTGCGGTACGTTTGATGCTGAATATATATAGCAGCATTTTACCTGAGCACAATGATCTGCGTTGGCGGATAGAGCATTCCCAGGTAGTTCACCCCGATGATTTGCCGAAGTTTGTGCAATATGGTATCGTGCCAAGTGTACAAACCACTCATGCCACTTCGGACATGGACTGGGCCGGCGAGCGACTCGGTTCTGATAGGTTAAAAACCGCCTATGCATACAGGACCCTGCTTGCACTCAACGGATGGTTGCCCAATGGAAGCGATTTCCCGGTTGAATCGATCAATCCGCTGTATGGTTTTTATGCAGCCATAAGTCGTAAAGACCTACAGGGAAATCCATCCGAGGGTTTTCAGATGCAGGAAGCCCTTAGCAGAAAACAAGCCCTGCTGGCTATGACTGTTTGGGCAGCCAGGGCTTGTTTTGAAGAAACTGCAACCGGCAGCCTCGAACCCGGTAAATCGGCTGATTTTGTAGTGCTCGACAAGGATATTATGCTGATTAACGAAGCCGTGATCCCCAGGGTCAGGATTTTGGAAACATTTGTCGACGGGGAAAAGGTATATACAATTAATAATGAATAATGAAGAATGAAGAATGAACAATGAAGAATGAATAATGAAGAATGAAGGATGAAGAATAGTATTTTTATTACTTGCATAGGGGTTTTGTTATTATTATCCTGCAATCGGAATCCGTTGCCTGCAACCGACCCTGTTGCCTACAAGGCGGAAATCGAAGCCTGGAAGGCTAATAGGATTTCCAACCTGAAGGCTAAGGACGGCTGGCTGAATCTGGCTGGTCTGTATTGGCTGCACGAAGGGCTGAACACTTTCGGATCGGACACTTCCAACACCATTGTTTTCCCGGCTATTGCTCCTGCCCGCATCGGAATTCTGGAACTGAGGAACGATACGGTTTACCTTAGGTCTGCTGCAGCAAAGGTCTTAATTGACAGTCTTCCGGCCGGAAACACCCGGCTCAACACGGATGCCTCTGATAAACCTGATGTAATGACACTGAATACACTGGCATGGCACATTATAAAACGAGGAGACCGTTATGGTATAAGACTGCGGGACTATGCCAGTGCCATGATTGACAGCCTGAAGGAGATTCCCTGCTTTGAAATAAGCGACAGCTGGCGTATCAGGGCTGATTTCAAACGATTTGAAGTTCCTGAAAAACATATGGTGCCCACCATTATTGGTACTGAGGAAGAAAACCTGGTTCCCGGGATGCTTACTTTCAGCATCAGCGGTAAAAAAATGACCTTGTATCCATTTTTGGCCGGGGATCGCTTTTTTATTGTTTTCGGCGACCTGACGAATGGCAGTGAGACTTATCCGGCGGGAAGGTTCCTTTATACTGACGGTCCTGATGAAGATAATCAAGTCATCATCGATTTCAACAGGGCTTATAATCCACCCTGTGCATTCACGCCCTATGCCACATGTCCGCTTCCCTTACGCGCGAACATCCTGCCTGCCAGAATTGAAGCGGGAGAAAAAGCGGTGCACCTGTTCAGCATGAATCATTAACGCAACTGCAGGTTGATCCGGATGTTAATATTGCTTAATTAAGCTAGTATAATAGCTACCAATACACTTTTTTTATATTTTTGGTTCGCTAAAATCTCAAATACTTTCCTATATGGCAATTGTAGGTACCATCTTGCACGAGGTGATCAAGAAGAAGAAGAGTAACCTCGAAAAAAGAGTACTCAACATCGATATACAGCAAGAGACGCTACATAAACTTCTTCATAAAGCAAGAAACACGGAATTCGGACAGAATTTCAAATTCAGTGAAATCCTGAAAACGGATGATATTGTAAAGAGTTTTCAGCAGAACCTGCCTGTGTATGATTATGAGAAGTTATATACGGATTACTGGCATAAACTGCTTGAGGGAAAGTCCAACATAACCTGGCCCGGCAAGGTCAAGTTCTTTGGTCTTACATCCGGCACAGCCAACGATTCAAGCAAGCGGGTCCCCCTGACGCGTGATATGATCAAATCCATACGTCGCACAGGGATCAGGCAATTATTATCACTTGCCGAACTTGAGCTTCCCCCGTATTTTTACGAAAAAAGCGTGTTGATGCTTGGTGGAAGCACCACGCTTGTGAAAATGGAGAAGTATTTTGAGGGCGACCTCAGTGGAATACTCGCCAGTCGTCTGCCTTTCTGGTTCGGAACTTATTACAAACCGGGTGTCATCGCCAAGGAAAGGGATTGGAACACGAAACTCGACAAAATAGTAAAAAAAGCCAGGGAATGGGATATCGGAGGTATTTCCGGTGTACCTGCCTGGGTGCAGATCATGATGGAAAGGATCGTGGATTATTACGGCCTATCCACTATTCATGATATCTGGCCAAATTTCAGGGTATATACCCACGGTGGTGTGAATTTTGAACCGTACAAAAAAAGCTTTGAAAAGCTGATGGGGAGAGAAGTATTTTACATGGAGACCTACCTTGCTTCGGAAGGATTCCTTGCTTACCAGCGTAAAAAGGACCATCCGATGCAACTTGTGCTGGATAACGGAATATTCTTTGAGTTCATACCTTTCAATGCCCTTAATTTCACACCCGAAGGGAAAATGGTTGAGCAGCCCCAGACACTTTTAATCGACCAGGTCAAAGAAAATGAGGATTATGCGATTCTTATCACCACCAATGCCGGGACCTGGCGTTACCTGATCGGCGATACCATCCGGTTTGCCTCCGTAAAAGACTTTGAGATAGTGATTACCGGTCGTACCAAGCATTTCCTTAGTCTTTGCGGCGAACATCTCAGCGTGGACAACATGACCAGGGCCATCAGTATTGTATCGGAAAAACTGAATATCGGCATCAAAGAATTTACTGTTGCCGGCATACCCCACCAGAAACTTTTTGCACACAAATGGTATCTCGGTACTGATCAGCCGGTTGCTGACCTGGAAGGTCTGAAGAAGTTGCTGGATAAGACACTTGCTGTACTGAATGATGATTATGCTGTTGAACGGAAAGCTGCCCTGAAGGACGTAATAGTGGAAATATTACCGGTGAAAGCCTTTTACGACTGGATGAAAATAAAGGGCAAAGAAGGCGGACAGCATAAATTCCCGCGTGTAATTGGGAACCATTACGTTGAATGGGATGAGTTTGTAAGGCAATATCTGAATTAACATGGATATCATTCTCAAAGGTATACTGACAGGTCTCTTCCTGAGCATTTTTATCGGTGCCACCTTTTTCATGCTGATTGAAACCAGTATGACACGTGGTTTCAGGGCAGCCCTGTGGTTTGATGCAGGAGTTCTGATATGCGATGCCCTGATTATCACCACTGTATATTTCTTTACAGCTTGGATCACCAAGACTCTTGTTCACAACACATATTTCAATTTAGCTGGAGGACTGGTATTTATGGGATTTGGCGTGAATTATATTTTTTCAAGACAAAGAAACGATGCTGCACAAGGAGCAAAAAGCCGCAATACAAGGTTATTCATGAACGGTTTCTTTATTAACCTGCTGAATCCTTCAGTTGTGATATTCTGGCTTGGTGCTGTGGCACTGGCACTGTCACAATTCAGGTTTACCGGCCGTCAGACTTTTTTGTACTTCGCATCTGCCCTGAGCGTGGTAGCGCTTACCGATCTGCTCAAAGCCTATTTTGCCTATCGGTTAAGCGCTTTCATCAACGCGAGGATTCTGAAAGGAATTTATATTTTTTCAGGGCTGCTCATGATCAGCCTGGGGTTGTATATCATTTTCAGATAATATTTATCCCTGCCTGCCTGCAAACAAACCCGAACCAGTTGAAATATTCTTATCAACAGGACGGTTGACAAAATGAATGTTCTCGATGGTAAAGAAGGCATTGGGATTGTACTTTTCAATGATCTCAATGGCATGTTTCTGGTTCCTGCGGTTAACAATCACAAAGACTATTCCCACCTCTCCCTGCATCCCGGTAGCCCTGACAGTTGTAACCCCGTATCCCGAGCTTCTTAAGGCATTGGCCAGTTCACCGGCATCCACTTTGGTAATAACGCGGATCAGCTCATGGCCTATGGCCAGTTTCTCATCGAGCAGCATGCCAACGTAATTGCCCGTGGCAAATCCACCAGCATAGGCCACATAACAAACCCAGCTGTTCAGGTTTTGCATGATCCGGGTTATGGCAACGATCCAGATCAGGATTTCAAAAAAGCCAATAATCGGTGCCAGTCTGCGGTATCCCTTTGTCATAAATATGATGCGCATGGTGTCAAGTGTCACATCAAAGATCCTTAGGACAAAAATGAACAAAGGCAGAATAACAAAATCGAAATAAGGTGAATTGAGCATTTCCATGGGAATAGGATTTCTTTTATTTTGAGCTAAATTAAGAAGTTCTCCAGTATAAACTATATTTCACCCATTTGTTGTCTTTATATCAATTGTATAGATTCATCCTTTTATTACTCATGAAGTCGAAGGCATTTTATCCTTACCATTCACAATCCCGGCTACAGGAGGCCTGACCGCTGCGCAGGGAGACAGTTATGTTCTGATCATCGGACTGATGGGAGGACCAGGTTTTTCACAGTCTTTCCCTGTTCTCTCATTACGGCTTTCAAGCAGGTACAACCTCCATTCCTTATGAGGAAAATACTGTAACCGGCAGCTAATCAAGATCTCACATCCATGACAGGTTAAGGATCGTACCCGGAATCGGGCAATTCCGTCGGAAGAATACAGGATGGAAAAGACTTTAAATGTAAGCCATTCAAGCAGAAATGATGGCAATTATGTTTTCATCCGCAGAACAAGCTGCCCTGCTGATTATTTGTTAGTGCCGTGAGGTTTGGCTTTGCTCGTGCAAACCTATAAAATAGACAGGTTCCCCAGGATAACCTGATCAGTGAAAATAACGAGTAACCAGTAACGAACGATTTACCAGCTACCGGTCACCAGTCACCAGTCACCAGTCAATCACTACTCGCTACTCGTTACTCGTTGTTTTAATCTACTTCACGTTTTTGTTGATAAAGGATGCCATTGATTTACCCAGCTTGGCATATGCTTCTTCTATGCGATAGCCGGTATCATAGTCGAATCCCATGGCATCACGGCCCGGACAGTTCTGAACGGTTACCACGGCAACCTCTTTGCCGGATGCCGTCTCCTTGAAAATCATTTCCGTATTTATATAGGCAGGTTTACGCGTTACGCCGACGTTGAAGCCTGGCTCGATGAAGGTGGTATGAACAGTCATGGTAAATTTTGCATCGGAGGCTGCTTTGTCGCATTTCAGCCCTCTTCCGGCCATGTTTTCATTAAACAGGAGCTCATACTTGGGTTCATACCGTTTGGACCTGTCGTTATACCAGTCGGTTTTCCACTTTTCACCCTTTCCGGCTTCATCTTTGTTGTAGTCTTCCACTTTTTTAGCTACATAATCCTCCTCCTTGTCATATTTTCCGACACCCAGATTACTGTAATCGTATTGAACCAGAATAGTTTTCTGATCTTTGATAAATTCGAACGAACCGCTTTTCAGAACCATTTTCTGTGCATTTGCACAAAGCCCTGTAAACAGCCCGACAATCAGGACGAGAAGAACATTTTTTTTCATGGTTGTAATAAGTTAAGTTATAAAATTATAATAAACAGCACCACTTTGTTACGGGTTATAGCGATAAGAGTTACAGAAATACCGGCTGGATTTCAGGATCAACCGGGTTATTGTTGTTTAGTCAGCACATAAAGCACATTCGATGTGAATCGTGTATTGTCAATTACCTCGGTTTGCAATCCATGTTTCTCAGCGAAATCCTGAATGGATTTACCTGAGAAGAAATACAACCTGTTCTGAACTGACTTGTTGAATCCTGAACGGGTAGAATACAATTCAGTATACCGGGTTCCACGGTGCCGCTTTTCCATATCACGATCGGCATCTCGAATTAGTATCCTGCCGCCCCGATTCAGTCGTGAGATGCATTTTTCAAGCAGTATCTCCTGCTTCTCATAGGGAAGGTAATGCAAAACATCACTCAGGATAAATACATCGGCCGGTTCGTAGGAATATTCTGCGGCATCGGCACTGACAAATTCAATATTGTCATTCCTCGAGATGCAGTTGTTTGCCAGTTCAACCTTGTCCGCATCATAATCGATGCCCAGGATTTTTCTCCGGCGCGAAACAAAACCCAGCAGGTAAGCTAAATAGCCGTATCCGCAACCAATATCCACAACCCTGGCCTCATGTGGTACATGGCTGTTAATAAGGGTGTAGTTGTCCTCAAGTGACAGCTTGATGCGTGTGTACCATTCCAGGAATGGTCCCTTGTAAATATAATTGCGGATCACCTTTTTCCTGAAGTAGTCGGGTGTTTCCAGTTCCTCTTTGATCCTGGCATATTCGTTCCGGTAGAATGTCAGCACTGATTTTGTGCGTTCATGGTAATCTTCCCCATACGCTTTATCCTTTGCTTTGATCCTTGGATAGATCATGATGGTGATCGAACCGCCTCTTAAATGATTCTCTCCCTTGTTCATACAGTCGCCCACGCCATGCAGGAATACCGGTATCAGATCAAGACCCAGTTTTTCAGCCGTGAGGAATGCCCCTTTGTGGAATCTCCTGATGCTGGAATCGGGGGAACGGCTTCCTTCGGGAAATACCAGGATGGAATAGCCTTCATCGACCTTTGCCTTCAGTTTACCGATCAGCTCTTCGTATCCACCTGTCACCGGATAATAATCGAGGTAACGGATCACCAGGGCATAGATAGGATTGTTCCATACCCATTTTGTGGTCAATACGATAATTTTAGGATTCAGCATCAGCAGTAGCAAAAGATCTATATGTGACTGGTGGTTGCTAAGGATTACTGCAGGCCTGCTGAAATCTTCTCCACTGAGGTTAACTACCTTCTTTTTAATGTGAAGCATGGTATAAACCGGAATTTTACACCATAGTACCATGCCCCGGTGCATCAGCAATCGTTTTTTCCTGGATGATAAGGGAAGCAGGATCACAACCAGTAACATTACATTCATGAACACACAGCCTATCAGGAAGATAGAGAATACAAGAATGGTCAGTACAATATCAGAAAATGTAACCGGCAAAAAGCGCTTTTGTTTCTTCTTTGAAACCAGCCAGTAAAAGAAAATAAGCTCGAGGGTGTAGGAAATCAACACTATGGATGACAGGCCGACGATTGAAATCAGGGCAATTGAATTCAGGGCGGGGTGTTTAGCCAGGATTAGTACGCCTGTTCCGGATAAGGATATCATTACTGAAACCAGAATACAGGTTTTATAGGACAACAGGTTGGTATTGTTGGTCTTATATCCCTGAACAAGGCCCTGCATGATGTAAATGCTGTAATCGATACCCAGGCCTGTGATAAAGGAAGAGATGATGATGTTAAAGATGTTGAATTTTATTCCGAACAATCCCATAAAACCCAGGGTCCAGACCCAACTCAGGAAGATCGGGATAAAAGTGATCACACCCAGTTCGATACGCCCGAATGCAATAATAAGCACAGCGAGGATCAGCAGAAGGCTTACATTTGCAATAAAATTGAAGTCCTGTCCCAGGGTATTCACGATTTGTGACAGGATTGACTTGCGGTCGATCACCACCACCCCGTTCATTTTGTCGTAGCTTTTAATAACCTGGTCTTTACCCTTGTTGTCTACTTTAAGTACGGTGACAATCGATGCCATGGCAGGGGTAACAGCGATGTTATCCACGAAGAAAATTTTCTCCAGCGCTTTGAACACGGCAGAATCAGCCACCTTAAACTCCTTTTGCATCAGTTCTGTAAAGCCCGCGAAAGAACCGGGCCTAAAACCGGCAGTCACGGCGCTATTATTAAGGGTTTCCAGGAAATCCGCTTTCTTTTGTTCGTTCCAATATTCATTCCAATGTCTGATCCTTTGCAGCTGAAGTGAATCGGACATAAGCAGCGAACTGGGGGATGAATAGCTCTTCAGAATACCGGCGAGCCTGAGATCAGCAGCATTCTTCAGAATTCTTTCATTGCTGACCAGGGCTTGCTGCAGGTTGCTGCCATACGCCACCACATAAATGGAATTAAGTCGGGCATTGTTTATTCTGTTCAGGTTTTGCTCGGTCTGTTTCAATTCATCCGACATATAATTCATTTTCATCATGTCGGTCTCAAAGCCTACCCGGTTAAAAAAGAACAGGGACACCAGGGTAGCGATTACCATGAACAGCAATAACAGCTTATTCGTGTGAAAGTTATAATTTGTTACCTTATCCAGTAAAAGCTCCAGGTAATTCTTCTCCTCGGTTTCATCGGTCTCCTGGTGCGTGACCTCCAAAATATGAGGCAGAACGACCATGGTAAAGAAAGCGGCTGTGATGACGCTGATGGCAGCCAGGATTCCGAGCTCGTGCAACGATTCAGAGGATACAAAGACAAGTGTCAGAAATTCAAATGCCGTAGCAAACCCACATACGATGATAGGAAAGGAAACATCCTTGATCGTATTGATGACGGAATGTTTGTGTTTGTAATGGGTGGTGATATGAAGGGCATAATCCACGGTAATGGCTAAAATTACAGAACCGATGCTGAGTGAGATTACCGAGACCTTCCCTTGTATCAGGTAGACCACCGCCATGGCGACTAATCCGCCAAACACAGCAGGAAGAAATATAAAAGGAAAAAGCTTCTTCTTCTTTATTGAAAAGGTAATGATCAGAGCCAGTAAAATGATGGTGATGGTAAGGGTGAATCGGATATCCTTCTTAAGTCGCTCCGCATTGCCTACGGCCACTATGGCCGAGCCAAAGTATTCAATCCCTGACCTTCCTTCCGTTGACTGGGCGATCGACCGGGTCACTTGATCGAGCTTTTTTACAAACTGGGTATTTTTCGAAGTGGCATTGGAAGAGTATGCCGGAGTAATGAACATCATCAGGTTTTGCCTGTCGCGTGAGAAGACACAGCCATTCAGGATGGTATAATTCTCATCGTTCTGGAAGGCGCTTAGCCGCCCCAATGCCATTGAGCCAATGCCAACGGGATCGCGTATGATCATTTGCTTCATGGCAAAGCTTGCAGGAGAAAGCAGGTTTTTAAGGTCATTGTCCAAAGCCTTTTGAATATTCTCCGGACTTATGATGGAGTCAATCCTGGCATAATCTGGCTGATCAAGAAATAAAGGAAGGTTTTCGTATACGATAGTAAAAAGGTTTTCTACAAGGGTATCAGAGACCTTATAGGTC
>JGI11641J44799_10000370_pt1 | contig 13270 bp, 7 predicted proteins | sample WetSurSiteA1Bulk_FD_44799 | JGI IMG/M metagenome (IMG submission 44799) | reverse complement strand
AACAACCGTGCTCTTGAAGTCAGTGATGATGGAAAGACATTCAGGAAGATCCTGGATATATCACCCGGCGGAGTGGAACAAAAAACACTGACCTTCGATCCTGTCACTGCCAAATATTTCAGGTTCACCTGGAAAACACCGACACCGCAGCCGCCCTTTAACATCGGTGCCGCTTTCGGATTTGACATTGGAGCAATGCCAAAAGCACCGGAAGGTACACAAATTGCCGAAATTGTTTTACACAAGTTAGCCCGGATTAACCGCTTCGAAGAAAAGGCAGCCTTCACTACCGCAACCGACCTTTACACCGCCCTGACTCCGGCAGTGAGTCCGGATGAAGCCATAAAAAAAGCGGATGTGATCGACCTGACTTCCATGATGAAATCCGATGGTACACTCGAATGGACGCCACCAGCCGGAAACTGGAACGTTATACGCCTGGGTTATTCACTCACAGGACATAAGAACTCACCGGCATCACCCGAAGCAACAGGACTGGAAGTCGACAAACTTAATGCCGGTCATGTCAAGGCCTATTTTAACAATTACCTCGACCAGTACAAAGATGCCACCGGGGGTTTGATGGGCTCAAAAGGACTGCAATACGTGATAACCGACAGTTGGGAAGCCGGCACGCAGAACTGGACGGATGACATGATGGCAGAATTTGCCAAACGCCGCGAGTACGATATGTTGCCCTGGTTGCCTGTACTGACAGGACATATTGTGGAAAGTGCCGAGGCCAGCGAACGTTTCCTGTGGGACTTCCGTAAGACCATCGGAGACCTTACGGCTGAAAACCATTATGATCAGCTTACGGATATCCTGAAGGAAAGAGGTATGGCCCGTTACACGGAATCGCATGAAAGCGGGCGCGCTTTTATCGGCGACGGCATGGAGGTGAAANGAAAAGCAGCCGTTCCCATGAGCGCAACCTGGACACCGGGCGGACTTGACCCGGGAACCGAAGTAGCAACCCGCTATAAGGCTGATGTTCGTGAGTCGGCCTCCGTGGCCCACATATACGGCCAAAACCTGGTGGCAGCGGAATCCATGACTGCCATCGGAAGCGCCTGGGCCTGGTCGCCTGAATTGCTGAAACCTACGGCAGACATGGAATTGGCAAACGGACTGAATCGTTTTGTTATTCACACTTCGGTTCACCAGCCTGTCGATGATAAAATTCCCGGTCTCGGCCTCGGTCCCTTTGGCCAATGGTTCACACGGCATGAGACCTGGGCGGAACAGGCCGGTCCCTGGATGACTTACCTGGCACGCAGTTGCTACATGCTGCAACAGGGAGAATTCGTGGCTGATGTTGCATATTTCTACGGTGAAGACAATAATATCACGGCTTTGTTTGGTGAAAAGCTCCCCGCAATTCCCGAAGGCTTTAACTATGATTTCGTGAACGCCGACGCTTTGATCAATCTGCTTTCAGCCAGTAAAGGCCGGATTACCACACCAAGTGGTATGAATTACCGCGTACTGGCACTCGATGCCAACAGCACGCAGATGTCTTTGCCTGTGCTGCGCAAGATTTCCGAACTGGTGAATGCCGGTGCTATTGTTGCAGGTCCCAAACCAGTTGGCACGCCCAGCCTCAGCGATAACCAGCAGGAATTCGCAACACTTACCGCTCAGCTTTGGGCAAATGAAAATGGTGTGAATGTGGTAGGCAAGGGCAAGGTATATGCAGGACAAAGCTTGACTGATGTATTGAAATCGCTGGAAGTCATGCCCGATTTCCAGTATACTAGGCCACAGGACAATACGAACCTTATGTTCGTCCACCGCAAGATGGAACAGGTTGAATTCTACTGGATCAACAACCGCAACAACCGGGTTGAAGACCTGGAGGCCACCTTCCGCGTCGAAGGCAAGGAAGCCGAGATCTGGCATCCCGAAACCGGGAAAATCGAACAGGCTTCCTACAGCATTGCCGACGGCCTGACAAAGGTGCCGCTTCACCTGGTACCTCATGATGCTGTGTTTGTGGTTTTTCGCAATAAAGCGAAATCGACTTCAAGAACAATTGAAATTCAGGCGGATAAAGAACTTGCTGTAGTTGAAGGTCCCTGGAAGGTTAGCTTCCAGGAAAACCGCGGAGCACCGGCAGAGGCAACATTTGATGCGCTCACAGCCTGGAATGACAATTCGGACAAAGGAGTTAAGTATTTCTCGGGAACGGGTACCTATACAAAAACCATCGGAGCACCGGCTGAGTGGTTTCAGGAAGGAGCTCAGCTGTGGCTCGACCTGGGCGATGTGAAGAATCTGGCCGAGGTGATCGTCAACGGTAAATCACTTGGTATTGTTTGGAAACAACCTTTCCGCGTCAATGTGACCGAAGTCCTGAAACAAGGTGAAAATGTCGTGGAAATAAAGGTGACCAACCTCTGGGTGAATAGGCTGATCGGCGATCAGCAACCAGGGGCTGCAAGGGTGACCTATACCACCATGCCTTTTTACCGGGCTAATTCTCCGCTGTTGCCTTCGGGTTTACTAGGACCGGTGAGGATGGTAAGGAATTGAGGAGAAGAAAGGAATTGGTGAGTGGAAGAGTGGGAGAGTGGGAGAGTGGGTGAGCGGGGAAATTCAAATAATTAAACCGCTCACTCGACCCTGATCATTGTTCTTCCTGAATACCTTGTCCCTGCATCCTCTCCCCTGATGATGACCTCATAATCACCGGCGTCATCGGAGGTATAAAAGCTTATTTTTGCCTTTCCGTTTTCCGCCGAAAGGTACGGGTTCCAATACAGGAGATTGCGGAAATCGGGATTACGGTCGTTTGCCAGGGAAAGAGCATGATCGGGAAAAACCGGATAACTTTCAGGAGAAACGGTCTCATATTCCATAAATACGGATTCTTCAGGGAATGAGATCCCAGCAAAGTTCTTCGTATGGGTGATGATGTTGATGATCCCGCCCATCGAATAGTCTCCCAGGTAACAAAGCCGGTTGGTTACACCTATGGTATCAACAAGTTCCGGTGAGATTCGCATGATCTTATTCATGTCGAACACCGGCATGCCATCGAGGAGAACAAGGGGATCGGTATACTCCTGCATGTTCTTGTCATCAAAGACACCCAGGTAATACTGGTCTTTCTTCTTCCGGGTGGATACAAAAGGTACAATCTCATCAAAAATCTCCGACAGAACCGGTATTTCAATGAAGTCTTTGAGATAAACCCGGATTTCCTGGTCCTTTTTTAAGAGGGGATAATAACTGATATTATCCACGGTTTTTGTTGCATGAACCAGGAAAGCCTTGTTTAACTGGGAATTAAGGTACAACTGTTCAATCAGTTCCCTGTCTGAAGTATCAATTTCCAGGGGAATAAAATCAGCTGCCGGATAATAATTGGAGAAATCGTTGTTGATCAGAATGTCAACCTGCAGACTATCAACAGGCTTTGTGCAGATGTAAACCGGCTGTTTCCCGGTCAGGTGATTTAAGGTAAAGTAAAATTCCCCTTCCGGGTTAGTTTTGCTGATATGGACCTGATTGCTGCCTGATAAGACCGAGGCATAGACCATAATATCTTTCAGGGGACCCTTGGTTCTGCTATCAATTACTTTCCCGCTGATGCTTATATCCCGGGTTTCAGGCAACCACAGGGTATTTTCATGCTTTATGCTTTCACGGAACGCCGTTTGGCGGAAAAAAGCAGCCTGGAGGATCAGCGCGATATCGACCTGATCTTTGAGTGAATCGGGATGCATGACGGCGGTATTCAGGTAGTTGGAAAGCAGTGCCGGATTGTATGTTAGGGAAGCAGGCAACAGATTCCCTGATTCATTTCCTGTTCCTTTTTTCGTAACTGAGATCATGTAATTGTTTTTGCCCGCAGGCTTTTCCGGAAAGCTGATGTCAAGATCAACCAGTTCCCTGCGGGCATAAACCTCCTTGCTTTTGTTGATCTGAATATCCCTTCCTGTTTCAACAGGGACATAGACCGGTGAAATATCGATAACCTCGTTATTTGAATCTGTCAATGAAACATAAAGGATCCCCCCGACAAGCTGATTCACAGGGATCTCAACAGAACCCCCTGGTTTTATCTGCCTTGTCAGCAGGTTTTCAAATGCCTGTGATCTGATCTCAATCATGTAATTGTCGGTTGCCTCATAACCTGGCAGGGCAACGGCAACAAGTTCAATTCTCAGACTATTCTCTTTGCATTCCGCGTGCAAAGCCATGCCGTTTGTGAGTACCGCTGGGAGCAATTCCTGAATAGTTTCCCCGTCATCCAGGGAAAGCTTTACAAAATACTGACCACCGGTTTCAGGTGTGAACTCAAACATCGCCATACCGCTGGCATAAAGCTGCACTTGCACCAGTTCCCGACCCTGGTTGTCTGTAACAACGGATTTCCGGATTTTTTTATTGAGAGCGGGATCTACCCGCAAGGCAACCCGGGAAGCTTTTCCGGCCAGTAATTTTCCGCCCTCGGGGACAACAAGCAGCTTGTCCTCGGAAACGGTCTCGCTTTCAGATGGCGGTTTGCCCGGATTTATGACAGTCACCAGGGAAGACGGACAGGAATACGGGGGGAGATTTCTTAAATACTGCGTATATGCCCTGATATAATAATATCCTGTAATCACGGAAGAAGGTATTTCCAGGAAACCGGTCGCTTTACCCTCGGTCAACCTGAACTTTCCTTTGGATACTGCCGTGGCGTTCTGATCATAAAGTTCCAGGTAAACGATCCTGCTCAGGACAGTTGAGGCATTTCCACCCTTGTCAGAGCAGTCAACCTTAAACCAGATCTTTTCCCCTGCAATATAAAGCACACGGTCTGTAATGAGTTCCAGATTCTCAGCGTAATACACGTCATCTGACTGAGAAGTTCTTACCTGGCTGTAAACATGCATCTGGCTGAAGCTAACCGTCAGAAGCAGGAAAATGATCCTATAGCTGATGGGATTTTTCATTATTCCTCCCAGAAATAAGGTTTTTGCTCGGTCCCGCCCTGGAGAACACAATCGAAACAATACAGGGGTGAAAATCCTTCTTCTCCCGATGGCAAGATCGTGGCATACAACGGAAACCTAAGATCATTGGGATTACCGCTTGTAAGAACATCTGTTGCAGGGTGACATTCTGTATAATCAAAGGGGAGGTCGGGCCTGTCGACAAAGATCCTTTTTGTGGAAACACCTGCAGTAATAAAGTATCCCAATATTATGTCATCGGGGTTGCTGGAGTTAGTGAGGTTTCCCCGGATCTGATACGGCTGTCTGGTATACAGGGAGCCTGATTCCTCGTTCATTTTCTTAACCTCATGCCAGAAACGGTAGGCTTCTTCGGATATGGTCATTTGTCGTATCAGTACACTATATCTTACTGATATCCTGTTGGTTTTGGTACTTACATAATGCAGCGGAAAATTCCTTACCACCGGATCACTCTGGTATTCGGTAGAAAAGTCATACGTTTCGGGCAGCAGGTAAGTGTGCCAGCAAACCTCTCCTGAATCGCCATAGTTTTTGACAATGCTGTCAATCCTGTAGTAAATATAATCGAGCTTAAATTCCGAATGGAATTCATAGGTTTCCGTTATGGTCCAAAGGAATTGTCTTTCAATACCCTGTAAATTCTCAGCGTTGACATAAAACTGCAATCCGGCCTCCTGGCCATCCGAGGTTTCCCGGTATTCAGTTTGTGCATATACCGAATCGATGCCAACAGGTTCCTGAAGTTCTTCATAAGCTGACTGGTACGTTTTGCCTTCTGTTTCAATGGTGATCCTGTATTTCCGTCCGATTTCTCCCCTGATGCCTGCAGGAAGTGTTGCATAGATCCCCGGTTCCTGTTCAGTCAGCCTTTCTTCATGGCCGGCGTCATCTGAGATAATAACCTGAGCGTGCCTTATGGGTGTTAATCCCATGTTCTCCAGGGCAATTGACCGGGAAAGCCTGACGTAATAAGGTCCTGGTTCATTGGTTATTGTACCCTCAACAACAGGCAGGTCAAGATAATCATCGATTTTTGGATTGTAGGTCTCGATGCAGGCAGTAAAGGTCAAGGCAACGATCCATATCGGCAGCATTCTAATTCGCATAATTGCCCAATTTAAAACTGTAAGTCAATGATACTATGGGAACTCCGAAAACAGATAATTTGTATCCCTGCAAAAGTTCATCCACGTTTTTAAAGTATACAGAATAGGCATTCTTTCTTCCGGTAAGGTTGTAAACCGAGAAAATCCATGTGCCGTGCGCGAATTTCCTGGCGGCCAGATTACCTTCGAGTTTCACTGAAAAATCCATTCTGAAATAATCAGGGATCCTGTATTCGTTCCTTTTGGAATACAGGGGAACCTTGATGTTATCCTGGTAAAAGAACCCTACCGGGTAGGTGATGGGATGCCCCGTAGAATATACAATATTGGAAGAGACGCTTATTCTCCGAGAGAACTTATAATTGGCAACGATATTGAGGGCATGGGGCTTGTCATAATTCGAGGGATAGGACTCCCCGTTGTTGATCCTTGCTTCAGGTTCCGGGGAGTCAATGGTAACGATAGCACGTGAATAGGTGTAATTCAACCATCCATTGAACCTGCCTTTGGGCTTGCTGATCATGAATTCAATGCCATATGATCTCAGATCACCCTGGAGGATCTCGGCCTCAGGTGTGACATTTACCGAAAGGTTGGCGCCATCCTTGTATTCTACCAGATTTTTCACGGTTTTGTAATAGGCTTCAACCGATAAATCAAGCTTTCCACCCAGAATGCTGTTGTATAACCCCAATGAGTATTGGTTCCCCGACATGGGCTTGATGTTATTGTCACTGAGCTTCCATTTATCGGTGGGGGCAATGGCTATTGTATTGGACAACATAAAAAGATATTGCCTGAGCTGGCTGAAACTCATTTTTACGGAAAAGTTATCTTTGATAACATACCTGGCTGCCAATCGAAGGTCAGGGGCACCATAATTCTTGGCAATTTCGTTGCTGGCATAGACTGCCGTGTCAACAATGCTTTCAGGTGATTTTGGCCCGTCCGAATAGATCCGTACCTGCTGCGGTCCCAAATAAAGATAACTATTGTACCGGATTCCCGCGGATACCGAAAGCTTAGGAGATAACGTCCAATCATCCGTAAGAAATATCCCGGATTCCAGCGCCTGTTCATTCCCGAGGTCAAGGGTAGCTACCAATGAGTTATCATTGAGGGGTTCAAAAACTCCCTGATCTATCTGGTAGAAGATGGAATTCAAACCGGCTGTAAGGGTATGTTTGGCGTTTGGTCTTATGGTCAGACCTGCCCTAACCTCGGCATGTTTGAGTTTGAAATAATCTTTGTAGGATGATATCTGAACTTCCGAATTCTCCTCATCAAAATCGTACTGACTGTATATCAGGGAGACCAGCAGGCTGTGTTTTTCCCTGAACAGCCTGTTCCACACCAGGGCTGCCCCGTTGTTGACATAATGGTACTTATTCTGATCGATCAGGTTGATCTTGTCATAACTGTGATAGGATGAAACACGCAACCTGTTGTTTTTATTCAGCTCGAATGAAAGATCAATGACAGCATCCGCAAACTTTGCACTACTGTTGCTGATATTGGGATCATCCACCTGTTTCAGGATCCAGTCGGAGTAGCTCGACCGGAGACCGACCATATAACTGCTGTTCCTTCGGCTGATAGGACCTTCAACAATAAGCCTGGCGGTGACAGGACTTATCCCTCCACTTGCCGTGAAATTGTTCTGGTTTCCCTGTTTTGTCCTGATGTCAAATATCGAAGACAGTCTGCCGCCATAACCTGCAGGTATATTACTTTTATACAGTGTAAAGTCCTTGATGGCATCCGAGTTGAACGCTGAAAAGAAACCCAGCACATGTGAGGAATTATAGACCGGTATATTATTGATGATAAACAGATTCTCATCTGTGGGACTGCCCCGCACGTTTAATCCTGCACTTCCTTCGCCCACAGACTGTACGCCGGGGAGCAAGAGACTCACTTTAACAATATCACTTTCTCCAAGGACCAGGGGTATTTCTTTAACATCCTTTGCCACAAGTCTTTGGAATCCCATTTGCGTACTTTTTACGATATGCTCTTTTTCTGCACTGATGACAACTTCATCCAGGGTTACCAGCTTGGGTTCCAGTATCAGGTCAAGCCGACCGTCAGAAAGTACCTTCAGCCTGATCCTTTTCTCTTTGGTTTCAAGGTTACCTGCAATCAGCGTACAATTGCCCTTTTTCGTACTGAGGGCATAGAAGCCTGAGGCATCGGTCATGACTGCAGCGCCTGTTTCTTCAATTCTCATCAGCACGCCAATTGCCGGTGTATTATCATTCTGATTTTTAACATATCCTGATATCGATGCATTAGCCCTGTTATCATTGGTTATTTCTCCAATGGTCGTGTATTTGTTGTCAAAAGTATTGTCAGTTGCAAGGTACCGGTCTTTCAGTGTGCCGCCGTTTCTTTCCTGGTTGCCATTGCGGGTTTCTTTAAGGGATTGTCTGATGAAAAAATTGTCCGGCAAAGTGGTAAATATCCTGGAGTTCCTGGTGATGAAGATGTTCCCCGCCTTGTCAATGGCTGCCATAAAGTGATAGGGTCTTAGGATCTCATTCAGCAGGTCGGGGAAGGGCATCTTTTCTTTTGGAAGAGATACTTTAAAATCAGGCAGGGTATCTGCACCATAATAAAACCTGACGTTGTGCTGTGCTTCTGTTTTCCGGATGAAATCGTTCCATGACAGGTTATTATAACCTGCATCCAATGATAAGCTTTCGGTTTGCGCCGAAGCATTAAATATTGGAACGGCACCCAGGCAGATCGCAAAAACGAGCTTAAATATTCTATTCTTCTTGAGCATGACAAAAGGTCAACAGTCTGAAAAGTTCTTCATTTGTGGCAGAGCCGTATCTGATCTTGTTACGCTTCATAAAAGCACGGATTTCTTTCTTTTTTGCATCATAGAAATCCAGGAATGCCATTTTTGAGTTTACCCTGAACAGACTGCCATGGCTGTAAATGTAACAGACTTGTCTCTGTGGTGAGAACTTTCCTCTGTTTGATTTATCGTATATTTTTATATAGTCTTTCGAGTATTTTTTAAGAAACAATTCCCTGCCGGAATAAATTTTCTCGTAGTATCCCTTAATGGCAGTATTTTTCTCTTTAACCGGAAGATTAATAAAAAAATGATTTCCCAGGTAAAATGAATCAATTGCGATCGGATCCAACACTACCTGGAGTTTATAACCGTGTTCCAGGTTTTTATCGAGGATCAGCTGATCCGTGGTAATATCATAAAGAAGATCAACATCCGGGAAAAGTTGACCTTTGATAAAGAGTCCGGATGCGGCTGACACATTCCAATCAAAATAAGGACTTCCTTCTGATCCTATTTTTTCAGGCTGGTATCGTATTCCATTTACCAGCAGATCATCCATTCCGTATTCCTCCTCCGAGATCGCAATCAGGATCTCCCTGGTGAAATCAGCAGCCAGGCTATCCGTTTGACCAAAGGCCATCGTTAAAATAGTGAAAAAGAATCCGATTGAAAGCAAAAAAACTCTGAAATACCACATAATTAACAGGGGAGAAAGAAAGACTCTTTTGAAAGGCTAAATATACCTATTGTTTTGAAAAAACAAACAGAGAAACAGCAGGCTTCATAATATTTATTCAATATCACCGCAAACCCCTTTCCCGATTCTTAAACCTGTAAGCTGAAATCTGGAATCTTTTTCATACGTTTGATACCGGAATTATGGTAACCTGATGAATCCATGAAAACAATCTTATCAATCCTTATGCTTTCCGTTTCCGTGCAGATAACCGCACAGCAGGTAATTCCCTTGTACGAGGGGGAAATCCCCAACAGCCTTTCATACCAGATGAAGGAGGTGCCTGTTTATGACAATGGGATCCTTAATGGGTACAGGAAGGTTTCTAAGCCTACACTCACGGTATTTCTTCCCGCGGCGGAGTTTGCCACAGGTGCGGCCGTGATTATTTGCCCGGGCGGCGGTTATCAGCATGAAAGCTACCGTCCTGAAGGAACGGTTATCGCCGAAGCATTTGTAAAAAGAGGTATTGCAGCCTTTGTACTGAAATACCGCTTACCCAGTGATTCCATCATGAAGGACAAATCCATCGGACCTCTGCAGGATGCCCAGCAGGCAATTAAAACGGTCAGGCAGCGAGCTGCAGGGTGGAATATTGATACAAGCAGGATTGGCATCATGGGATTTTCAGCCGGCGGACATTTGGCATCAACTGCAGCTACCCACTTTCAGCAGTCCTATATTCCAAATCCCGAACATGTAAGTCTGCGACCTGGTTTTCTGATCCTGGTATACCCTGTGATCAGCATGTCCGATAGCCTGACCCATATGGGATCGAGGAATAATCTGCTTGGCACGGCTCCTGCACCTGAACAGATAAGAGCTTTCTCCAACGAGCTGAACGTTACAGGCAGCACCCCGCCCACCTGGCTCATTCATACAGGAGATGATACGGTAGTTCCTGTTGACAACAGCATCCTCTTTTACCAGGCCCTGGTAAAAAAGAAGGTGCCAGCTGAAATGCATCTTATGCCTTCGGGAAATCATGGCTTTATTTTGAGGCTTCAACCCGAGGAATGGATGATACCTTTGTTTGACTGGGTGAAATCGATCCGGTAAATTCCATGATGAGGCAGATCGTATCTGCAGTGGCCTTCCGCATGTATAGCAGTCTTCCGCCTACTATGCGGGGTAATGTGATTAGGCTTAATGTAATTAAGTTCTCAAAGTGGTTTTCGCTTGTAATGCCTGTTATTGTACCGTTCTACAGGGACAGCCACCTGTCGGTAACGGAGATCATGGTGCTGAAGGCGGTTTACTCCATAGTAATTGTTTCCCTGGAACTGCCCAGCGGATATTTTGCCGATGTTCTGGGAAGGAAGAAAACCCTGGTTACCGGCGCATTTCTGGGTGCGATCGGGTTCTTCATTTATTCATTTACCCATTCCTACATTGGTTTTCTCATAGCCGAGATTGCACTGGGAGCAGGACAAAGCTTCATATCGGGAGCCGATTCGGCCATGCTGTATGATACGCTGGCCTCAGGGAAAAGGCAAAATGAATACGCGCGATACGAAGGTATTAACGCCTCCGTCGGTAACTTTTCAGAAGCATTTGCCGGTTTGGCCGGCGGGGCGTTGGCTCTGATCAGCCTGCGTCTTCCTTTTTACGCGCAGGCAATCATTGCCTCATCAGCAATTCCTGCCGCGCTGACCCTCGTAGAACCTCGTGCTGCCCGAAGGAAGGCAAGATCCGCAGGTCTTCGTGACATTCTTGGCATCCTGAATAAGGTAATTCTTAAGGAAAGGGATCTTCGGTTTAACCTGCTGTTTTCGTCCATTATCGGAGCGGCTACCCTGCTCATGGCCTGGTTTGCGCAGCCGCTTTTTGAGAAAATGCTCCTTCCCCTTGCATTATACGGAGCGGTATGGACGGCACTGAATCTCATCACGGGGGGGTCTTCCATTCTTGCACACAGGATCGAACAAAAGCTCGGTGAATCCGGAACGCTCAAAATCATGGCTGTTCTGATCCCGGCACTGATGATCCTATCGGGGATCATCCCTGCTTTTGCCATCATTCCGCTGTTAGCACTGTTCTATTTTCTGCGCGGTATAGCCACACCTGTTCTTAAAGATTATATCAACAAACTGACCGGAAGCGAAGTCAGGGCAACCGTCATGTCGTTGCGCGACCTGACGATCCGGATCTTTTTCTCGCTTTTTGCTCCGCTTGCCGGATGGATAACTGATAGTCACAGTCTCGGAGCAGGTTTGGCAATTTCCGGCGGTTTCATTCTCTCCCTGTCGCTGCTCACGTTGGCATTGTTCATGAGGCATCGCAGGAATAATGCCGGCATTTTTTCATAATGTGTTTTCAGGTTGTCACACAAAACCTGTTATCCGGGGTCATTTAATTAGATCTTTTAGTAATATCGTATTTTAAAAATTACCAGAACCATGAAACATAAATTAATGAAAGCACTTGGTGTAGTCGCCCTGGCTGCCTTAACCGGATCGGGAAGTATTAACGCGCAAACGGGTTCATTTACAGTCACCCTGGATAAGCCGGTTAACGGGACTGTTCAGTTAACACCTGCAATGCCGGCCGATGGTAAATATCCTGCAGGTACCGTTGTAACAATAAAAGCCACTCCTGACGCCGGATTTGTCCTGGATGCCGTATACTATGCCGTTCCGGGAAGATGGGGATTGATGTATTATGAATCGATGACTTCCGAGTTCAAGGTGACCATTGATAAGGATCAGCATATTGGCGCATCGTTCATCGAAAAATCGGCCGTTGACCATATCAATGTTACCCAGGATGTTGTTTATGCCAAGCCCGGTGTGAAAACCCTCAAATATGATGTATTTTCTCCGAAGGGAGCCAAAAATCTGCCCTGTATCATCATCATCCACGGCGGAGGTTGGGCCACCAACACCGAGGATATCATGCGCGGATTGGCCCGCGAACTTACCAAAGGCGGAAAATATGTTGTATTCAGCATCGATTACCGCTGGGCCCAGAAGCTTGATGGTGATGCCACCAGCAATACCATGGCCAACATCATTGAAGATGTCTACGGCGCCATAGCCCACATCATGGAACATGCCGCCGAATATGGCGGAGATCCTACCAGGATAGCACTTACCGGCGACAGTGCCGGCGGGCACCTGTCCGCAGCTGCATCCCTCATGCCCAATATGATTGGCAAAGGCGGTTTTGGGAAAACCCCGGGTGTTTTTGAATTCATGCCCTCGTATCTGCCAAAGAACAAAACGTTGGAACAGGTAAGAGGCGAGATGTTGGCTGCCATAAAGGCCGCTGCACCCAGCTACGGTGTTTTCGGCGGTAATCTGTTGAGCCATTACTCCGATGATCCTGCCGCCAACGACAGCTGGAAGGATGCCGTGGCACCCCTCAGTCATATTCCGAATGCTTCGGAACGGTCCGTACCGCAATACCTGACACGCGGCACAAACGACTTCCTCATCAAGGATGAAATGGTGAAAACTTTTGTTGATGCATTGGTAAAAGCTGGTCAGCGGGTAGAATATGTGCAGGTCGGCGGGGCAGGTCATGCCTTCTTCGACTGGAAACCCGATGAAAGAACCAAGGCCACCTTTGCACAATACGGCGTGTATTATGCAGCCGAAATGAAGGCCTTTTTTACCTCAGTGTTGTATTAACACTCCGACGGGGTACC
>JGI11641J44799_10000369_pt1 | contig 13272 bp, 11 predicted proteins | sample WetSurSiteA1Bulk_FD_44799 | JGI IMG/M metagenome (IMG submission 44799) | reverse complement strand
GCAAAAGGGGGTTTAAACCGTTGCCGTCCGGGGGCACAAAGAGCGTTGTGCCAGCGGGCTGGAACATGGCGGAGGTGATACTTCCCGTGGGGGATTTCCAAAAGCTGACGAACGGATTCTCGACAAAGATGCTCAAAAGCAGGAAGAAAGCCAAGGTGATCAGGCAGACCAGGATGACCCAAGGGAGAAACTCGCGGTCGCGATCCCATTTACGCAGTGTAACCGCAGAGGCGAAAATAGACATCAACCATGACCAGAAAATCAACGATCCAGCCTGCCCACCCCACAGGGCGGTGATCCGAAGATATATTGGCATGCTGTTGCTGGCAACCTCGGTAACGTATTGAACCTCGTAATGGCCGTTTACGATGAGAAAGATGATGCTCAGGGCTGTGATAGAGAGCAATGGAAAAGTGAGCAGCATGGCGTTACGCGCAGAGTCCACCAGGGCATTGGAATTCCTGCGTGCCCCTAAATATGCTGCAATAACACCATAAATGGAAACTAAAAAGGTAATAATGAGGGTGCCATAGCCAAGGTTAGCAACCATGATCAAATCCTGGTTTTAAGGTGCAACCTGGCTGGGGATGGCTTCTTCGTACTTCGTCGGGCATTTCAACAGCAGTTCATCGGCATAAAAAACTCCGTCGTCACCCATGTGGCCGGTCATGATAGCCTGGGCTTCATCGCGTAACAAATCGGGTTTTGGACCCATGTAGACCGCCTGCATACGGGTGCGGGCAGGGTCAGTGACAGCAGCATGCAAAACGGTTGCCAGACCTCCCTGAGCTTCAATCTGCTTGTTATCTGCAGGGACATTGGCGATGGTGAAACTCAAGGCCAGGGTTTGTGGGTCGTATTGAATAGAATCGCCAACTACCGCGCCAGATATGCGCACGTTTTGGTCTACAACAGACTGGCCGCGTGATTTTAGCTCATCGATGGTATAAAAATATTGCGCATTGGCTTTCGTGGATGTGATGATTAAATACACAATTGCAGCTAGGATCAATAATCCACCAATAATGAATTTTAACCGACCACCCGATTTGGGCTGCGCTTCTACTCCTTGATCCATTTAAAAACTCTCCTTGTATTAATATGTACAATGACACGACGTAGATGAATTTTTACATGAGTAGATTAATACAGGGTGAGTTATTACCTATAAGAGGGTGAGAATGGGAAGAAAAACGGGGTAATATTTTATCCCGTTCGGAGGGGGAATCTTGCGAGAGAATTATTTATTTCTTATTTGAGTTCCGCAAGAACGACAGAACACGTCTCCTGGAGAGGCACGTTTACCACATTGAGAGCAATAGATTTCCTCTCCTGGTGTGCTCAGGGTTTGCCCGGGTTCGTTCAAGTCAGCCTTAGAGCGCCTGCGACGGGTTTTGGATGAAGGTCGCTGTTTGCCCGACTGCCAAAACCAGATAATACCACCGATGATGAGCCCTGCTCCTAAAATTCCCAGGATCCANGGAAGCCAGGAAGATATATTGAGATTCGACACATTACTCTGAGGAATAGGTGCGCTGGGCTCTACAGGCAGACTTTCTGCACTCAGGGTATCTGTTGATTTGTTGTAGTCGATAATGATACTGATATTTTGACCAGCAGGGATGGCGCCGATATCTTCAGTGTAATAGACCAGATTATCGGAGCCAGTGGCTCCCGTACCGAGGCTTGGTAAAATGCGCATATCTGTAGCGCCAGCGGGTTGCTGTACCTGGATGATGAATTGGTCAACCGCATAATCCCCCGGCCAGATGTACTGATAATGCCTGGCATTCCCATCAATCTCTAATGTAGGATCATAATATTCAAGCTGGATTTCTGGGGCGGTGGTGGTGAAGCTAATCGTCGCCCAATCACCGGAAACTGTGCGGGTGTAGTCTGCGTTTAAGAGNGTTCCATCCACCTGGCGAACAGCAACCGCATTTGGATCACCGGCAGCAGCAGGAATTCGAATTGAAAGATCTACGGGGAAAATAGTGGATGAAGGAAGCGTCATCTGGTAGATGATTAAAACACTGGGTTTATCGTATTCAGGCCAAATTTGAACCTGTAATGAATTAAGCGTTACCGGATTTTGAGCATGCACGCCGGATGCAGAAAGTAGTAAAACAATCAATAAAAAGGGAAAAATCCATTTACGCATAGTTAACCTCATTTGATAAATGTGATTTAATCTTACCATGCCATCCATTGGGAGGGAATGGATAGCGTATGGGTGAAAACCGGGTAGACAGTAAAGAAGGAGGGAAAAAAATAAATCATGCTGCCACTCTTCAAATAGCCAATTTTTCATCTCCAGTTTGATCGTCAAATTTGACATCCAGAGTAGCAATACGGTTATCAGGCTTTACCAAAAAAGTGATATTATAATAGAATAAATTCAGATAACCACACATATTTAATAAATTTGGGGAGTCGGTAAATGGTATTGGGTGGTAATGTTCGATTAATCCATAAGCAAGTTTTGGAAACTTAGGAATGGGAATAGATTGATATTTCATTCAAAATAACCCTTCATTAATTCGAATAATATTAAGTGGTTTGGTGTCCATGAATAGGAGGTTATCGTATGAGTAACGCATTTGTTGGTCAAATTCTGCGAGTAAATCTCACGTCAGGGACGATCAGCACTGAGAATCTCAATCCTGATTGGGCGAGACAAACCTTAGGAGGTGCCGGTCTGGCAACCCGGTATCTCCTCGAGCTTACCTCGCCAGGCATTGATCCACTGGGTGCTGAAAATGTATTAATATTCATGGCAGGTGCTCTGACTGGAACCCCATCCGCCAGCGCCAGCCGCTATTCCATTGTTGCTAAATCACCGCAAACGAATATATGGGGGCAATCAAATTCGGGAGGCTTCTTCGGGCCGGCTTTGAAATGGAGTGGTTATGATGGGGTGATCTTCGAGGGTGTCTCACCAGAGCCGGTTTATTTACTGATCATGGATGGTAAAGCAGAACTCAGAAAGGCCACGCATTTGTGGGGCTTGACTGTGCCGGAATGCGATGACCAATTGCAAGCTGAAATTGGACATCCGGTGACTGTAGCCTGTATTGGACCCGCTGGAGAGAACCTGGTGCGCTATGCTGCAATTATGAATAATAAAAGCCGCGCTGCGGGTCGTACAGGAATGGGAGCAGTGATGGGCTCCAAGCGCTTGAAAGCGATTGCTTGCGGGGGAAAACGGCACATCTCGCTTTTTGATGACAAAGGATTTATGCGTGTCACCCAGCGGCAACGTGAGTATATGGATGAGTCGGTCATGAAGATCATCATTGAAACCTATGGGACCAATATGATCGCTGATCTGGTTAATGTGCGTGGCGGTTATCCATCGCAAAATTGGCAGTATGGAACGTTTGAACAGATAGAAAATGTAAACGGGCAGGCGATGACAGATCAGATTCTGGTAGAAGGTGTACGTTGCTTTGCCTGCCCCGTGGCTTGCGGTCGGGGGACAGAAATCCGTGAAGGGAAATGGAAAGGGAAGCGGGGAGAGGGGCCGGAATACGAAACGACCGATATGCTGGGAGCGATGTGTGGGGTGGATGACCTGAATGCCATCACCATGGCGAATTACCGTTGTAATGAATATGGGTTGGATACGATCAGCACGGGTGCTACCATCGCATTTGCGATGGAATGTTACCAAAAAGGTATTCTTAAAGATGATCAAACCGGGGGAATTACCCTTGTGTTCGGTGACGCTGATCTGGTGGTAGATCTGGTGGAGCGGATTGCCAAGCGGGAGGGTATTGGTAATTTGTTAGCGGAAGGTACACGGCGAATGGCAGAGAGCTTGGGTTATGGCAGTGAGCGCTTTGCGATGCATGTCAAGGGCTTGGAGTTACCTGCATATGACCCGCGTGCGACCAAGATCACTGGTCTGGCATACATCACTGCCAGCCGTGGGGGAGATCATATGAATGGATATATTCAAGGGCCAACTTTCGTTGATATGCCCTTTCTAATCGTAGAAGATAGCACGATCCGAGATCCTTATGATGCCAATCCACAGGACGCAAGTGTCTTGATTGACATGGAAAATGCCTTGAGTGTATTGGACGCATTGGGGGGCTGCAAATTTATGGGCGTGGTGATTTCTGCGCAAGAGATCGTCGACCTGGTCCAGACAGCCACAGGATGGGATTTTACCCTCGAGGAATTTCGCATCTGCGGAGAACGTTTACAGAACATGGCGCGCGCATATTGCGTCAGGGAAGGGATGCGCCGCGAGCAGGATGTCCTCCCAGCGCGGCTGATGCTCGATCCCTTGCCAGATGGCCCTGCTCAAGGTATGGTCTTCGAACACGCGTCCCTGGAAAAGATGAAAGATGCCTATTATGAAATGCGTGGGTGGGATGTAGCCAGTGGTATACCGACACGCACAAAGCTCCACGAATTGGACCTGGATTACTTGATCCCACAGCTTTGGGAAAAATAACTGGGATGGGAAGCCTTGGATAAGGAGGGAAGGATGGAATACTTAGATCGTCCATGGTTGAAGAGTTATATGCTCGGTCCTTACAAGCTTGAGCACAGCTTAACTCCATACCCGCAGGACCCCTTATTCGATATTTTAGACAAGGCAGAACGAGCATTTCCGAACCAGACGGCCATTCTCTTTGATGGGAAAGAAATTAAATATCACCAGTTAAAAAACAGGGTGGATAGGTTGGCCAACGCGTTAAAGAACCTAGGTTTGGAGAAGGGTGACAGGGTGTGTGTGTTCCTTCCCAATTCTCCCGAATACGTGTTGTCTTATTGGGCGGTACTTAAAGCGGGTGGTGTCGTGGTACCCACCAGCATCCTGCGCACTGATGAAGGATTGTTCCATGAGGTGAGCAACTCCGGCAGTAAATTTATGATTTGCCAGACAGCCCAGCTGGAACGGTCGCTGGCTTTACTCGGACACTCTGATTTAGAAGGGATCGTGATCACATCCAATAGAAGCTTTGACGGTCAGCATGTTCCTCACTCGCTACCCAAGGGAGTATTTGATTTTGCAGCCTTAATTGAGTCAAATGATCCTGTTCCTCCACAGGTGTCAATCGACCCCCTCCACGACCTGTGCGAACTGGCATTCACAGGTGGTGCAACCGGAGTACCTAAGGGTGTGATGCTCACCCATGCCAATCGCTTTGCCAGCATTGTACAAGCACTTCCCTGGTTCATGAAACCTTTGCTCGGTGGTATCAAGGGCAAGACCTCCGTACTCCTGTCGATACCGATGTTTCATACTTACGGCAATTTTATTCAAACCTCTGCGATCTACTTGGGGCTACGTCTGCTGATATTACCCGATGCCCGTGATACGGATGCGATCCTGGCATCGATCATCGATCATCGACCTTTCCTCGTCCCTGGCGTTCCTACGCAATTCATGCGCCTGGCGGATGCCGGGTTGAAGCGGTCGAATTGCATACTGTTTAGCGGATCGGCACCTCTGCCAGGAGAGGTTGCCCAGGAAATCAAGCGAAAAACCGGGATGGCTGTCTCAGAAGGATATGGATTAACAGAATCTACCTCTGTATCGCATATTAACTTATCTGCCTTTTCACGTGTCATGGGGTTTATGGCCAAAGAGAACCCCGGNATTGGTGTGCCTTTGCCCGACACGGAATGTCGACTTGTAGACCCCGATTCGGGTGAGGATGTAGCGATAGGAAAACCCGGCGAGGTGGTTATCCGTGGTCCGCAAATTATGCTTGGATACTGGCCTGAACCTGGCAGTGGTCTGACCGTCGATGGCTGGTTGCACACCGGTGATATTGCCGTAATGGATGAGGCCGGGTATTTCCAGATCGTCGATCGCATCAAAGATATGGTCAACGTATCTGGCNTGAAGGTGTATACAACCGAAGTGGATGAGGTTCTATTTAAGCATCCTGCGATTGCGGTTGCAGCNGCCTTTGGCATCCCGGATATGGAAATTCAGGGGAGCGAGCGGGTGATGGCCGTAGTTGTCTTGAAAGAAGGATATCGGGGCTCGGTTACTGAACAGGAGTTGCGCGACTATTGCCGGCAGTACTTGTCTCCCTACGCTGTTCCAAAAATTATCGAATTTCGCGACGAGTTACCGCTTACGGTTACCGAGAAAGTATTTAAAAATGTCCTGCGCGAGCAGGCGATTACCAAAATGAGAGCTCAAAAGGAGGGCTGATAAACATGGATTGCATTTACTGCACACCCGAATGGCTGGAAGAGAGCGTCAGGATTTATCGGGCGACACCGAGTTTTCAGGAAAAAATGAAACGGTTAAGTGTATCCGTTTTCTATCGCGTCATCGCTGAACCTGAATGGGGGATTGATAAGGATTTTATCTTCGGAGCGGTTGTCACGAATGGAGCATTAGATGAGCTTCGCTTTTACAGCGAAGATGAAGCGAAAAAGATGCCGGAAATCATCATGGCAGCTTCGCCACAGCAATGGAAACTACTCCTGCGCAAAGAGCATAAATTTGTCACCGATTTCTTATTAGGCAAAATTAAGCTGGAGAAAGGGAACATGGCTGGCGCGTTAGGAATGGCTCCCTATGCCGAAACTTTCATTGATGCGCTGACTCAGGTAAACCTTCAGTTTCAGGATGAGCTTAACCCACAACAGCTGAATGATTACCGGGTTTATGCAGCTCAATTCCGTTCAAAGTTAGGAGTGTGAGACCTAATTTCAGAATAGAACAAATCCACGGATTAAGAGCAGGGACAAAGATAACTCGCCTTTGAAAAGATGGTGGGAAATTGCGAGATTACTGTGCTTGGGGTGGGTTAGCGGGTGCGACCTTTATAAATCAGGCTTCGTTACAGTCCAAACCAGCGACCGCGGCGACTCGATCCAAAGAACAACTTCTCGTTAACTAGCTCATAGGATGGTTCGAAGTAACTTCCTGTGGGCGATGGTCCCGTTATGTAAAAGGGTATGCAGATTATTGGGTTGATGCCACGGGCAGATAGATGATAACGACTGGGGCGGTTAACCAGTCGACAATCTGGAATATCCTTCCGCTGGAAAGGTCAGCCAGGTAGAGATTACCGGCTTCATCCTCGCCAAAAGTGGAAATCGACAGATCGGTATCGAGCAAGGGCTGTGATTGCCAGCCATTTGAATATAGGAGCCCCCATATTTTGCCACTACAATAATCACCGTAGAAGTATATCCCTTGCATGCGAAGATAAGTGGCACCCCGGTAAACACCGCCGCCAGTAATTGCGCAACCATTCGAGTCATTTACTCCGTGATCATATACCGCTATCGGTGGTTCATAATGGGACGGTGGTATACAGTTGACGGATGGTATATAGCAGAGATTGCCCTCCAGGACGTTCCAGCCGTAGTTTTCTCCGCCTTGGCTGGAAGNAGGTTGGAAATCCACTTCTTCTTCGGTGTTCTGGCCCACGTCCCCGATATATAAATCACCGGTCTGGCGGTCGAAGGCGTAGCGCCACGGGTTGCGCAGTCCTAACGCCCAAATTTCTCCGCGATAGCCAACCGTTTGCGTGTACGGGTTGGTGACTGGAACCAGGTAGGGATCCACGCCCGATTCAACGTCGATCCGCAGCAGCTTGCCGAGCAGTGAGGCTGGATTTTGTGCGTTTCCCTGCGGGTCACCCCCACCGCCACCATCACCTGTGCCAATATACAAGTATCCATCAGGACCAAAAGCAAGCTGCCCCCCGTTGTGATTGCTGTAATTTGGGTGGTTAAAGAGGATGATCAGCTGTTCGCTGAAAGGGTCAGCTTCATCGGGTTTACCAGGTTTGAGGTGGAAGCGCGAGGTCTGGTTGTTGCCATCCAGGCGGGTATAGTAGACGTAGAAGTAGCCTTTCGTAGCATAGTCCGATGGGAAGGCTACACTCAACAGACCACGCTCGCCAGAACCCGGGAAAAGCACTCGATCCTGAATATCAAGGAAGGGCGTGTTGAGGACGACGTTATTCTTAATAATACGGATGATGCCACGCTGTTCGACAACGAACAATCGCTGACTACCATCTCCGGCGTTAGCGAGGTGGACAGGGGAGCTGAAGCCGCTCTGGTAAGTAATCAGGCTAATTTTTGGCCAGGCGATGGTTGGTTGAGAAGCGGTAGTTGCCCGCGATGGGAGCAGGATGTTTGAAATTACCCCGAGCAACAACAAGGCATGTAAACAGTGCTTTATGGGCGATGGTATGTTCATACTGATGTCCACATCCGCCCCGATTTTAACACCTTATGGTTAGATATTATCTTAATTTCGTATAAGAGAAGATTCCATAACTCCTGTGGTTAGGCTGCGCCAGCAAACCAAATGCAGCGCTAAAGAGACAAAAGGTTAAAAACAATGGTCGGTAATTCGAACCGATAACCTTTTGGTCCGATAACGTCTTCCTAAACAGAATATGGTCATTGACAACAATAATATAATATGATAATATATTAATATATTACATNAACATATTANTGNACGGAGGCTTAGATGATCAAAGCTGCGATAGCTCAAAAGGATGACCTGACAGGCTTATATAACCGTAAAGAATTTTTGGAAAGATTTGACGAGGCATTGACAAAAGCAAAAGCCAATCCCCATGAAGCTCCGCTATCACTGGCATTGCTGGATGTGGATATCTTTAACCAGATCAACGAGCAGTACGGTCATGTGACGGGTGACAACCTGCTGGTGGAAGTAGCGGAAACCATTCAGGCTCACACCAGCGAGGGGGTGATAGCAGGGCGCTACGGGGGAGATGAATTTGTGATTGTATTCGAGGGTGTGGAGCGTGAACAGGCGTTCCTCAAGCTGGAACAAATCAGGCAGAAGCTCAGCCAGCAAGAGCTGGCAAGCACTGATGGGAGAAGCATCCCTGGAATATTCATCAGCGGGGGGGTGGCATCCTTCCCCATGGATGGAAGGACCGAAAATGAGCTATTCCGTAAGGCGGATCATGCGCTGTACCGCGCTAAAGCCAATGGGCGTAAACAGATACGGCTGGCATACGAAGAGCGCATGGTGCCAAAAACAACGCATTACACCCAGACTCAACTGGAGCGGCTTTCGAAATTGGCGGAGGAACGTGGGGTGAATGAAGCCGATTTGCTGCGTGAAGCGATGGACGATTTTCTCACCAAATACGGGGTGAATGATATCGAGACATAATTCTNGTAAAGTANGTTATTCAATGGCGAGGCGCACCTGGCGCGACAGGTTTGAAAAATCTTGNGTGTAGCGAATATCCTCAACGCGTGGGCGAGGGAGGTTCACGGTCAGGTCAAGACACAGCTTGCCCGGACGCGGGCTTAATACCAACACTCGATCTGCGAGAAAGAGTGACTCGCTAATTGAATGGGTGACCATAACGACTGTCTTTCGCCTTGCCTGCCAGATGCGGGTCAATTCAGACCCCATACGCTCGCGGGTTAATGCATCCAGTGAGCCGAACGGCTCATCCAGCAGGAGCAAGTCGGGCTCATGGATCAAAGCCCTGGCGATGGCTACCCGTTGAGCCATTCCCCCAGAGAGGTCACGCGGGAGCGAGTTCTCGAAACCCGTCAAACCAACCAGCTCAATTAAGGATTGGGCTTTTTCCATTGCTTCCTGGCCTGGCACATGTTGAATTTCGAGGGGCAGGAGGATATTTTCTAATACGGTTCGCCACGGCATCAAGTTGGCTTTTTGGAATACCATGCCCACCCTATGACGGGGGGATACGAGCGAGTCATTTTCAAATATTACTTCTCCATAGGTGGGAGACAGCAAGCCTGCCATAAGNCGCAAAAGCGTCGTTTTACCACATCCCGAAGGACCCAAGACGCAAACAAATTGCTCGACACTNACAGAAAATGTTATATCATCCAATGCCTTTAGACCACTATTCCCATCGGGGAAAATGATGCTTAAGTGCCTGACCTGTAGTATGGGCTGGACTGTTTGAGATTCCATGGAAAGTTTATCCGTTCACTTATATACAGACCTACTTATTATTAATAAACTCATTGCTGAAAACATTGTTTAAATCCAACGGTTGGGTGAGAAGACCCATTTCTAACAAAACCTGTTGTGTATTCTGCCAGGCTTGCGGATCAGAATATCCCGGGTGTTCAGCCTTCCAAAACTCAATCGAGGCAGCGAGTACATCTTTCTGTATTGTCTGATCAGACTCGGAGAGGCCCTCGACATACTTCAAACAGACCCGGTATGCCTCGGCTGGATCAGCAATCGTATCTGCAATCCCTTTGAGCATCGCCCGGTTCATCTTTCGAACCAGGTCGGGACTCTGAGAAATCGTAGATTCATTAGTGATCAATCCATTGGATACAAGATGGTCATAATCCTTTACTTTTATCTCATCAATCTGATACCCCTTGTTCCGCAGCTGAACTGTCTCGTTGGTAGTATAAACCACCACTGCCTCTTCCTGGTCGCTTACCAATGCTTCCACTTGATTGTAGCCAATTGAATCCAAGGTAACATCGTTTTCAGTTAATTTTGCCTTGCTGAGAAGTGCACGCAATCCGATGTAGCTTGTCCCATATAATCCAGGCAGACCAATCCGTTTGCCGGCTAAATCTTCGGGCACAAGGATGCCGTTCCCGGTTTTTGATACTACCGATACGGGGTAATCCTGGTACCAGGCGAGGACGTACACCACTGGCAATCCCTGGGCGCGTGCCAGTAAGACCTGGTCACCAGAAACGACTGCGAACTGCAGCTCATTTGCACCCACTAATGTGACTGCATCCGTCTCAAAGCTGTAATCGAATTCGATTTCGATCCCTTCCTGACTGAAATAACCCTTATCAACCGCGACATAAAGGGGCGCGAATTGGACGTTGGGGATATATCCCAAAGGCAGGCGAATGTGTACCATGGGAGAAATGCTGGTCGCGGATGGCTCCGGATAGATATTTTTAATAGGTGTATCCATTGTTTCCTGCGGTGCAGGATATTCTGTGGGGCTGGCACATGCGGTGGATATGATCATCAGAATGAGGAAAATGGATATGGATAAGTTTTTCATACGCAAACTCCAACGGAATAATTCATCTTTCTTTTACCGGTGCACTACTGTTCAATAGACCCTCATTCTCCGGTCTTTGCTGCCATTTCAGAAGATGTTTTTCAATCAGTGCAACTAGCCCATATAGAATGAGAGCCATCGTGATCAGGGTAAAAACAGCAACAAATACGAGGGCAGTGTCGTAAATACCTCTTCCGACGTTGACCAGAAATCCGAGCCCACCTTTCGCACCCACGAATTCGCCTACCACTGCCCCAATGACTGAAAGGGTGGCTCCGATGCGCAATCCTCCCAGGAACACGGGTAAAGCTGCCGGAGCTTCCAGGCTTTTTAATGTTTGCCAGCGCGTGGCTTGGAGNGAGCGCATCAGGTCGCGCAGGTCTTCCGGGACGGAGCGTACNCCGACCACAGTATTAACCANGACAGGGAAAAAAACAATCAGGGCACAGATCAAGACTTTGGAGGATAATCCGGGACCGAACCAGATGACCAGCAGGGGAGCGATGGCAACGATCGGAATGGATTGGCTGGCAACGATATATGGAGAAAGCAAGCGTTCCAGATGCAGAGAACGGGCAAGGATGTATCCAAGAACCGTCGCCATGCTGACGCCCAACGCCAGACCTAACAACACTTCGAGCAATGTAACGGCNGCATTACGGANCAGGCTGCCATCCATGATTGCCTGGACAAACCGGGCGCCAACTTGTTCGGGAGTAGGGAGGATAAACGTTGGAAAACTCCCAAGCCAGGCAACCAACTGCCAAACCACCAGGAGAAGGAAAAGAGATAGGAAGATCAGCCAATATTTTGTCTTCATAAAACCAAAAGCCCCGAAGGGTGCTTCGGGGCGATGAGAAACCGCTGCATACATATCCAGTGCAAAATGCACGAGAATATGTATTGAAGTGGATGTGACCTTCTTTCATCCGGACTGTACCGTCGGCTCCGGAGTTACACCGGATCATGCCTAATAAATGGCTCGTGGGCTTTACCACCGGTCGGGAATGAACGATTTTATCGTTTTCACCCTGCCCCGAAGGTTATTTTATTGTTGAATAGATTATAACGAACCTGTTTGAAAAGGTCAACACATTGGCTTGTAAGAGTTTTATAAGAACCATTCACCACTGCTTGACGTACCTTTCCCATCATGGTATCATTTTAGGGTTCAATTTTAGCACTCTCAATACGAGAGTGCTAAATTGTAGGAAACGATTATGAACCTTCTTACTGAACGCCAAAGACTCATTCTTGCGCTGGTTATCCATACCTATACCGAGACTGCTCAACCGGTTGGCTCACAGGCATTGATCGAACGGTACAACCTTGAAACGAGCTCCGCCACCATCCGCAATGATATGGTCGAGCTTACCGAAGCAGGATATTTACGCCAGCCTCACACATCGGCTGGGCGNGTTCCCACCGAGGAAGGCTATCGCTATTTCGTCAGGCAGCTTATGGGACAAACTGAGCTNCCGATGAACACCCGCCGCACGATCACCCACCAGTTTTACCAGGCGGGGAGGGATGTTAATCGCTGGATGCGTCTGGCTGCCTCGGTTTTGGCGCACCAATCACAGGCAGCCTCACTGGTAACTTCTCCTCGGCCTGAGTCGGCCCGTTTCAAACATTTAAGTCTGATATCCACTCATGGACGTCAGGTGTTAATGGTCATGGTGTGGACGGGTGGACAGGTACGCCAACAAATGCTTACCCTGGCAGAGCCTGTGTCTCAAGAGCAACTTTCCGATGCGGCGAGTCATATCAACCTGTTATGCGAAGGTTTGGATGCAGATGGGATTGCAGCCTTGAGCGGTCAGTTTGATGCCCTTGAACAAGATGTGATCAAGCTTACCCGTGAAGAGTTGGAGCGGATGAAGCAGGTTGTATCGGGTGAGGTATTTAGGGATGGCTTGACCAATGTTTTGGCAGAGCCGGAATTTGCCGAGTCGGAATCAGCCCGCAAAGCATTAAGGGTTCTAGAAGAGCGTTCCATGTTAGAAGATTTACTATCTCGAACCGTGCTGACCAGCGGTATGGATGACGTGCAGGTACTGATTGGTGGTGAGGGGACGTGGGAAGATTTGCGTGACTGCTCCATGGTTTTAGCTCGTTATGGTGCACCTGGTTTGGCTACCGGTGCGCTGGGTGTACTTGGGCCCACTCGTATGGCTTATGGACGTACAGTCTCAGCAGTGCGCTTTGTATCCGGTTTGTTAAGTGATTTGGTTATTGAAATGTTAGCAGAAGAATC
>JGI11641J44799_10000368_pt1 | contig 13294 bp, 10 predicted proteins | sample WetSurSiteA1Bulk_FD_44799 | JGI IMG/M metagenome (IMG submission 44799) | reverse complement strand
ATTTCAATTATTGGGGTATCTATACCTGCTTTCTTTCTTGGGCTTGTGTTACAAGTTATTTTTTTTCGACATCTTAATTGGTTACCATTAACAGGACAGCTGAACAGTGACCTTCGTTTTATATCCCCGGTTGAACAAATAACAAATTTTCTCATTGTTGACGCATTGATAACTAAGAATTGGATTGCATTTAAGGATTCCGTCTATCATATAATTCTACCAGCCATCACTTTGGCCGCTTACCCAATGGGTCTGATAGCCCGTATGACGCGTGCGTCAATGCTAGAAGCATTGGAGCAGGATTACATCCGTACCGCACGCGCCTATGGCATAAAGGATCATATTGTGATCTATGTTTATGCTCTTAAAAATGCCATCAGTCCAACACTGACTGTAATTGGTCTCACGGTTGCATTTGCATTGACTGGTACTTTTTTTGTCGAAATAATTTTTACCTGGCCTGGATTAGGATTATTTACTGTAAATTCTCTGCTTAATGTCGATTATCCCGCAATTATGGGGATGACGTTATTCGGAGCAACTGCATATGTCCTGATTAATTCTGCTGTTGATCTACTCCAAGCAGCAATTGATCCTCGAATTAGCCTAAAATAAAATGAGTGCCATACCTGGAATGATTGTTGAGCCTGAGTTCAAAAGTGTGCGAACGTTCCAGCACGTTATAAGTGTAATTCTACGTGATCCACTCTCGCTTATCAGCACCATCGTCATCATTCTTTTTATCTTTATTGCTATTTTCGCTTATCAAATAGCACCATACCCAGCAGAAGGAGCTGGCAAAACCAATACCAAGAATGCAATGCTTCCCCCATCACCTGAGCATATTTTTGGTACAGATCGTCTGGGACGGGATATGCTTAGTCGTGTCATCATGGGAACTCGTCCAGCGCTAATTGTTCCAATAGGTGTGGTGGCATTTGCGGTGCTCATCGGTGTCCCTTTAGGAGCAATTGCCGGATATAAAGGTGGTTGGATTGATGAAACCATTATGCGTATCACCGATCTGTTTCTGGCGTTTCCATCACTCCTGTTAGCAATGGCAATTGCTTATGCACTTGGCCGTGGTATCCAGAATGCAGCAATCGCTTTAATTGTCTCCTGGTGGCCCTGGTATACCAGGCTAGCACGTGGAGTCACCATTAGTATACGCGAACGATATTTTATCGAAGCAGCAAAATCGATTGGTGTCAGTGATTCAACCATCATTATTCGTCATATATTGCCCAATAATATCTCTCCAATTCTGGTACAAGCAACGATTGACTTAGGTACAGTTATTTTAGCGATGGGGGGATTGGCATTTCTTGGACTGGGTACACAGCCACCCGCAGCCGATTGGGGATTAATGGTTAGTGAAGGAAGAAGCTATATCCTTAATCAGTGGTGGATCTCCACCTTCCCTGGGTTGGCGATTTTTATCGTTGTCCTGGCATTCAACCTGGTCGGTGATACCTTGCGCGATATCTTTGATCCGAGGCAGTACCGATGAGCACCCTGTTGGAGGTCCGAGATGTGTACCTGGAATTTAAAACCTCGCGGGGGGACCTTAAAGCCTTAAACGGAATCAGTTTCGATGTGCAGAAGGGCGAGGTGCTCGGTTTGGTGGGTGAGACTGGCTGCGGAAAAACGGTCACTGGGCTAACAATACTGCGCCTGCTGTCACGCTCAGCGAGCATTACGTATGGGGGGATATTATTGGAAGGTGTTGACCTGCTTCAATTACCCAAAGCAGAGATGGAGAAAGCGCGTGGCAGTCAAATCGCCATGATCTTCCAGGATCCAAGCTCCTCATTAAATCCTGTATTTACCATTGGCGAGCAAATGATCCGTGTGATCCGCCGGCATACCGATCTATCCAAAAAAAACGCCAAGGCACATGCTTCGGAAATGCTTGATGCAGTCGGCTTGCCTGACGTTGAGCGTATCCTGGAGAGCTACCCCCACCAATTATCGGGTGGTCAGCAACAGCGGGTGATGATCGCCATGGCGCTTTCCTGTCACCCGCGCCTGTTGATCGCAGACGAGCCAACCACCGCTCTTGACGTAACGATACAAGCGCAAATCCTAAAACTCATTCGCCGGCTGCAAAAGGATTTTGACATATCTGCCATCCTGATCACCCACAACCTGGGCGTGGTCGCACAGACTTGCGACCGACTAGTGATCCTGTATGCAGGACGGGTGGCTGAGATTGGCACCACTCGGGAGGTATTTAAATCTCCCCAGCACCCGTATTCGCGTGGATTGCTGAATGCCGTCCCACGCCCGGGCAACCGGGGACAGAAGATGGCGGTCATCCCTGGGGTGGTCCCAACCAACCCCGGGGCATTGATTGGCTGTCCATTCGCGCCACGCTGTGAGTTTGCCTTTGAGCGTTGCACTCGCGAGCTACCCGCCTTATATAAGATCAGCGAAGGGCACGCCAGCTCATGTTTCCTGGCGGATAAAACATCAACCCAGGCGGGGGGCAACCCTTGACAGCACTCGTTGAAGTTCGCTCGCTCAAGAAATATTTCCGTTTGCCGGGGGGTTGGCTGACAGGTGAGGCGCGCTATGTCTATGCTGTAGATGGGGTCGACCTCTCTATCGAGCAGGGGGAGGTATTTGGTCTTGTAGGTGAGTCCGGTTGTGGAAAAACCACCATCGGACGTATCTTGTTGCGTCTACTTTTGCCAACTGCTGGCCAAGTGTTATTTGATGGCAAAGACTTGAGCGAACTCAAGGGTGATGCCATGCGTCACATGCGCCAGCAAATGCAGATCGTATTTCAAAACCCTCTATCATCCCTCAGCCCACGCATGAAGATTGAACAAGTGGTGGCTGAGCCACTGATTACCCATAAGGCTGTCGAACGGAGTGGATTGAGACCGCGCGTTATCGAGCTGCTTGAGCAGGTAGGGCTTGGTAAGCAGCACCTGGATCGCTTCCCGCATGAACTTTCCGGTGGGCAGTGCCAGCGGGTGGCAGTGGCACGCGCCATGGCTCTCAACCCGCGCCTGATCGTGTTGGATGAACCCACTTCAGCATTGGACGTCTCTGTACAGGCACAGATCATCAACTTGCTGGACGAGCTAAGGAAAAGTCATGGATTAACATACGTTTTCATCTCGCATGATTTGAATGTGGTGCAGCACATCAGCGACCGGATTGGCGTGATGTACTTGGGAAAGATCGTTGAGCTGTCTCCTGCTGACGATATTTTTGCATTCCCTCTACACCCTTACACCCAGGCATTATTCGGTGCCATTCCCTTGCCGGATGTGGACAACTTGCGGGAGCTGGCCATTTTAGAAGGCAACGTACCCAGCCCGATCAATCCCCCATCAGGATGCCGTTTCCATACCAGATGCCCGATCGCAGAGCAAAGATGTGCTGAAATCGAACCGCAGTTACGCAGCATTGCAGAAGGTCGGGAGGTAGCTTGCCATTTGGTATGAAAAGATTACCGACCTTGTACTTGAAAACTTTCAACAATTCACACTAGGAGGTCCTAATGACTAGAAATATTGGCATTGCTGCTGTACAAATGGCACCTGTAGCTCACAATACCCAGGCGACCCTTGAAAAAATGGATGGGATCGTGGAAACTGCCAAATGGTACATTCCATTTGCGGATATGCTCTGTTTCCCAGAGCTTGCCCTCGAAGGACTATCCGCATTTGTTCCAGGCGGAAAGCTCTCCGAAGGGCATCCCATTCCAGGTCCATTGACCGATCATCTGTGCAACCTGGCAGCAAAGATGAATAAGTGGCTGCTACCTGGCTCGATCAGCGAGCGGGATGGAAATGACATTTTCAATACAGCCATCGTCATCTCACCCAAAGGTGAGATCGCAGCTCGCTACCGCAAGATATTCCCGTGGCGACCGCACGAGACTTGTAAAACCGGCGATACCTTCACAGTTTTTGATGTCCCCGGAGTGGGACGCTTTGGTCTTTGCATCTGCTACGATTTGTGGTTCCCGGAGATTGCGCGCACTTTGGCGTGGATGGGTGCGGAAGTTATCCTGCAACCGAGCGCAACGCAAACTTCCGACCGTCCATTGGAGGCAGTCATGATCCAGGCCAATGCCATCTTTAACCAGTGTTATTACTTTGGCATCAACTCCAGCGGGGAATTTGGCGGTGGCAGGTCCATGATCGTTGATCCCAATGGGCATATATTGCAACAAGCCGACCAGCATGAATGTGTATTGAGTGAGATTATCGATCTCGACCTGGTGACTACCGTCAGAGAGTATGGTACGTTGGGACTCTGCCAGACGTGGAAATCTTTGCGGGACGACCCGATCAGCTTCCCTATCTATTCCCAGGGTGTAGCTGCCAGCCCGATGGTAAAAGGATTAGGTCCAATGGCTTATAGAAATACACTATTACGCGATGAGAGTGAACCAACAGGAAAGACTTAAACTCGAAGTTAACTCATTATTGCTGTCATTTGTGTTCTTCCGAGACACACCTAGTTCTCGGAAATCTAATCTCTCTAACATATGGGGTGATTCTCCGACCTCCCCTTGAAGTCGAATGATTGGTGCGTCATTTATGTCCCACATGCACCACAAATGCATCATTACCAGGAAATCTGTTTCTACAGCATTATTACTCCACCAAATATACAGGTTATCAGGATGTCAACCCCCATTTCTTGGTAACTCAAGAAGGTCTTTAGCCTTCATAAAACAGAACAAGAATCAAAATTTCATACTTAAAACCTGTTGTACCTTTGTTCCGAAGTTCGATAATGAGTAATGGTCACCTTCTCCTAAGTTTGCAGGATGAAGCTTCTGAGTTAATCGATGATCTGGTCACACCGACCGAAGTGAAGCTTTATGAACCAATTTCGGTGAAATAAGTGTTGCACACGACCTTAGTTTTTCTCCCGATCACCTAACGCATACCCCCATATGTAGGCATGTTTATCTTGGTTCCCCCGCAGGTGGGGGAACCAAGTGGACCTGGCGGGATTCGAACCCGCGGCCTCTTCAGGCGATTTTTTTGGGTGGCGGCTCTACTAAGTCTACTACCTATATATGGGATATGAAAACTATAACATACCCACTGGTGTGGGTATGTTATGTATTATATCTACCATTTCCATGTCGTATTTCTGGCGTTGCACACGGTTGCACACGAGGTACCTTCAGAACCTCAAAATGCAACAAAATATGAGCACTGCTCTCACATAACCATTCTAAATAACCCTAAAGCCAGCTCAAAGTAGCTGGCTTTAGGGGAAAATGCACGAAATCTTGTGGACCTGGAGGGATTCGAACCCTCGACCTCTTCAGTGCGATTGAAGCGCGCTCCCAACTGCGCTACAGGCCCTGGGTTAAAGTAGCAAAATTGTATCTTAGGGGGATTACCCTGTCAAGAAGACAGAATTTCCGGATTTAAACATCGCCAATCAGGCTATAATTCCTTTAAGCCACGGGAGATATTATGAATACATCCTCATACAAGCCTCCAGAAATATCATTTACAAATAGACAAGCCAAACTTAACCACCTACTGCAATCTTCTGGCTTAAATAGCCTGATATTAAATGCCGGACCAAGTTTGATATATTTAACCGGCCTTCATTTTCACATATCGGAACGTCCAGTGCTGGTTTTTTTTATACCANACGAAGTCCCAATGATTGTTTTACCTGAATTGGAAAAGGAAAAACTTAATAATTTACCTTATAACATGAACTCCTTCCTTTATGGAGAACAGCCTCATCTTTGGAATCGTGTAGTTGCCCAAGCTGTTAAAAGTGCAAGAATAAAGGGAAAACGGAACGGGATTGAACCACGACAATTACGATTTTTAGAATTCAGGCTATTGTTAAACTCAGCAGAGCTAGAGGATTTTACTCCTGCCGATGAATGTATATCAAAACTACGCATGTAAGGAAGAAGCAGAACTATCTGCTATGCGAAAAGCAGCCTGGATCGCTGAGCAAGCACTTACCGCCACATTACCTTTCGTAAAAATCGGAATGAGCGAACGTGAGTTGGCCGCTGAACTAACATTGCAGTTATACCGGGCTGGATGTGACCCGGAACTCGCATTTTCGCCGATTGTTTCATCCGGTCCAAATTCTGCCAATCCACATGCCACACCATCCGATCGAATACTCACCAACGGTGATTTATTGGTTATTGATTGGGGTGCGAGTTATATGGGTTACCAATCAGATATTACCCGCACATTCAGAATCGGAGAGATTGAACCAGAATTCATGCAGATTGGAAAAATAGTTCTGAAAGCGAATACATCAGGAAGAAATACTGCAAAACCAGGCATAACTGCTGCCAGTATCGATAAAGCAACACGCGCTGTGATTGAATCAGCAGGATATGGAAAATTCTTTACACATCGAACCGGACATGGCTTAGGAATGGAAGGCCATGAAGAGCCGTATATTCGAGCTGACAATCTCATGCCCCTCGAGACTGGGATGACCTTCACCATAGAGCCGGGAATCTACATGCCTGGCCGTAATGGAGTTCGCATCGAAGACGACGTAGTGATTTCAGAAACAGGTACAGAATGCCTGACAAGCCTTCCAAGAGAGATAATCCAGCTTGGATAATGTTTTATCCCATTAGAAAACTAAATAGTCATTAGAAAGAGACTTCACATGATTATTCCTACCGCTGAGCCATTCTTTTTCCCTGGAAATAATACAGGTTGTTTATTGGTCCATGGAATTACAGGATCTCCCAAGGAAATGCGCTGGATGGGCGAATATCTTGCCAATGAAGGTTATTCTATTTTGGGTATCAGACTTGCTGGTCACGCAACCCAACCTGAGGATATGATGCGTATGCACTGGCAGGATTGGCTGGCTTCTGTTGAAGATGGTTATTATTTATTAAAAAACTTGGTTGACCATATTTTTATTATCGGACTTTCAATGGGTGGAATCCTCTCACTTCTTTTTTCTTCACGGTTTTCAGTTACCGGTGTCGTCACGATGTCAACCCCTTATGTTCTACCGCCCAATCCAATGCTACCTTATGTGAAGATAATTTCACTTGTATTACCGAAGATGAAGAAAGGTCCATCAGATCGGCATGACAAAGAAGCTGAAAAAAGCCATGTGGAGTATCCATATATTCCAACCAAGTCAATAATCCAACTGCAAGATCTACTATTTGAAATGCGCACATCGCTACCAAAGGTAAATGTTCCAGTATTATTAATCCACTCAAAACAGGATAGAAGTGTTGCTCCCCAAAATGTTGAGAAAATCTTCTCGGCTGTTAATAGCCAGGATAAACAGATACTCTATGTAGAAAATAGTGGGCATGATATCCCCCGTGAGCCGGATAGAGACCTTGTCTTTAGAACCACAAACGAATTTATCATACGAGTGCAAAATTCGACTCAATCAGTATGAGCCGTAATCTAATCCTTCTTGGTATCTCCCTGATGATCTGGGGTGTTGGTGAGGGTATGTTTTTTATTTTCCAACCCCTTTACCTGCAGCAACTCGGAGCGAATCCGGTAACCATTGGGGCAATCTTGGGGGTAGCAGCAATAGCAATGGCAATAGCCCATATTCCAGCTGGCTACCTGGCTGATCGAATTGGACGTAAACCACTCTTAATTGCAGCATGGTTTATCGCAGTTTTCGCCACATGGATCATGGCTCTATCACCATCTCTGCAATTATTTGTCCTCGGTATGATGATTTATAACCTGACTACGTTTGTCAGTTCTCCTCTGAATAGTTATATTACTGCAGCCCGCGGCAGATTAAGCGTGGGCAGAGCGATAACGGCGGTATTTGCTTTATATAGTACTGGAGCAATACTAGGCCCCTGGTTAGGTGGTCAGGTTGGACAGCACTTTGGATTACAAGCCATTTATGTAATTGCCGGGTTTGCATTCATAATATCCACAATAATTTTGCTTTTCATTAAATCTCAGCCCGTCGAAAAGCATGGAAGTGAGGATATTATCAATACGAAAATAATTGACAGACGATTCGTCACTTACCAATCAATTATTTTTTTTGCTGGTTTTTCAATGTACCTTTCTCAGCCTCTTTCTTCAAACTACTTGCAAAACCAGCAGCAACTTTCACTGAACTCGATAGGCATTTTGGGATCAATCTCAAGCATTGGGATCGTCGTCCTCAATCTTGGATTGGGCAGGTTAAACGAATATGTAGGCTTTTTACTGGGCCAATTATGCGTATGCTTATTCAATTTAATCCTTTGGCAGACGCTCGGCTTTCCGTGGTTCTGTCTGGCTTATTTCCTGGTTGGTGGATATCGTACCTCACGCTCTCTCGCTACAGCACAGACCCGAAATCTTGTGCATAAATCACGGATGGGTGTCGCCTATGGGATTACAGAAACTGTAGGGGCACTAGCGGTCATTATTGCTTCACCTATAGCCGGTTTCCTTTACAACATCAATCCTGTTTTAATGTATATCGCAGGATTCTTCCTAGTTATAATCTCGATGATAACCAGTTCCCGTTTTTTACCTCGTTCTGAAATTTCAACTTGATCTATGTATGGAATCAAACCTACAAAATAAAATGTTTTCTCAGTTACGGATTGGTTAGGAGGATAAAAATGGACAATATATTGAATTCTGGTATTCAAATAATCCTTTGGTTGCAAAGTGTGGGAGACTGGTTAACCCCATTTATGAAATTCTTTACATTTTTAGGAAATGAGCAGTTTTATCTGATAATTGCTCCAGCGATACTTTGGTGTATCGATTCAACCCTGGGGATGCGATTGGGATTGTTTTTAATGATCAGTGGCACGGTAAATACAGCCCTTAAGATCGCATTCCATGAACCCCGCCCCTATTGGTTTTCGACCAAAGTAAAGATTTTTGGTGCAGCCGAGAATTCTTTTGGTGCGCCATCCGGTCATGCCCAAAACGCGGTGGTCGTATGGGGAACCTTGGCGGATCGGATAAAAAAGCGATGGTTTTGGGTGGTTGCATGTATTATGATGTTCCTGATCGGTATCTCACGCATTTATCTGGCAGTTCACTTCCCCCACGACGTTCTACTTGGTTGGTTCTTCGGAATTCTAATCTTGTGGATATTGCTCCGTCTTGAAAAACCAACGGTTAATTGGTTGAAGAAATATCCTTCAGGGATTCAAGTCCTAATTGCCTTCGTTTTTTCCATGTTAATGATCTTAATTGTGATGATTGCCCAACTTAACGTGCGTGGTTGGAACTTGCCGGTAGAGTGGGTCAATAATGCCCAGTTGGCATTTCCAGATGAGCCTCCAATCACTCCGCTTTCCTTTCATAATTTCCTCTCGAGCACCGGAGCATTTTTTGGCCTCGCTGCAGGATGGATCTGGATATCACGATTAGGGGGATTTAGCATCCAGGATGAATGGTGGAAATTAGTCCTGCGTTATTTGGTGGGATTGGTGGGGGTTTTGATTTTGTATATTGGTTTAGGTGTCTTGTTCAACGACTCAGAAACATTAATTTCATATACGCTCCGATACTTCAGGTACGCATTGATCGGATTTTGGATGTCTGGCTTCGCACCCTGGTTGTTTATAAAATTAAAATTAGCAAGCCGTCTCGAATAACTGACTTACTTAACAGACCAGGCTGGGAGTCATATTACTGCCAGCCTGGTCGAAATACCATATATAAATTAATCTTCTTTTGCAGCCTGTAGATCCTTCAAGCGTGCGGCAACAACATCCGCAGCAATATGCGCTGGAACGTTCTCATAGTGGTCAAATTCCATGGTGAATATACCCCTTCCGCCCGTCATAGAACGTAAATCAGTTGTATAACGCTGTATCTCAGCAAGGGGAACTTGCGCAGTAACAACGGAATGGCCTTTTTCAGTATCCATTCCCTGGACGCGTGCACGGCGAGTGTTTAAATCCCCCAAAATATCACCCATATTCGCTTCAGGGACAACAATCCTTACGTTCATGATCGGCTCACGTAAGACTGGTCCGGCGTCTTTGAATGCCAGTTTAAATGCTTCACGTCCGGCAGTTTCAAATGCGATTGGTTTCGAGTCTACAGGATGCTCTTTACCATCGTATACAGAAACATGAACGTTTATCACTGGATAGCCTGCAATTACGCCTTCCTTCATCACATTTCGAACGCCTTTTTCAATAGCTGGCATGAAGCTGTGTGAAATAGCGCCTCCAAATACATCATTGGTAAAAGAAAATTCTTCTTCTTGATATGGCTCTACCCGCATGAACACTTCTGCAAATTGGCCTGCTCCNCCTGTTTGNTTCTTATGCCTGTATTGTGAAGAGCTTTGTTTGCTGATGGTTTCTTGATAAGGCACCTTTGGTATTTCAGTCACGAGACTAGTTTGAAACTTACTCTCCGACTTTCGAATTGCTACATCAATGTGTTGGTCACCCATTCCTTGCAAGATGGTTTGGTTTGTGCTCGGTTCCTGCCTCCAGGAGAGCGTCATATCTTCTTCACATAAACGGGTAAGCGTGGGGCTGATCTTAGCTGAATCTGCTTGAGACCTGGGGGATACGGCAACGCTAAATAACGCATGNGGATATACCGGCATAGGGAGCTTGTAAGGATGACCCTTGTCGCAAAATGTATTACCGGTTGAAGTGGNATTCAATTTTGGTACGGAAGCAATATCACCTGCATGTACCAGCTTCATTGGGATTTGGTCTTTACCTCGTAAGAGGTGAATCGTTCCAAACCTCTCTTCAATCCCTTTTGTTTGATTCCAAACCCGCGAATCTGAGCTAACCGTACCGGAATAAATCCGAAAATATGTGATACGCCCCACAAATGGATCCGCGGTAGTTTTCCAAACATACGCTCCGAGTGGCTCGTGATCCGCTGGAATAAGGTTCTCATCCCCATCTTTTCCTTGAGCGATCGTTACAGGAGCGTCAAGTGGAGAGGGCATGAGATGGATTATTGCATCCAATAATGGCACAATTCCAATTTCTGCTGACCCAGCTGAAACGAACACCGGTACCCAATCCCCTGATAACACAACCTTTTTAAAACCGCGTAATATTTCTTCTGAGGTAAGTTCTTCNCCTTCAAGNTATTTTTCCAGTAATGCATCTTCACCTTCAGCAGCTGCTTCAATTAATTGCATTCTCGCTGAATCTACCTCATCTTTAAATTCTGCAGGTATATCGTTTGATGTTTCTCCAACGCCTGGATATGCTTTTAAAGTTAGTAAATCCAAGACGCCTTTAAAGTCAGCCTTCTCTCCCCAAGGAAGTTGGACTGGGATTAATCGCTTCTCTGAAATTTGTTGGATCGAATCAAGCGCTTTACGGAAGTTGGCATTATCACGGTTCATCTTATTGATGATGATCATTCGTGGTAAATTGAAGGTATCGCAGTAGGAAAGGGCNATTTCAGTACCAACCTCTGCGCCAGAGACTGAATCTATCAGAACAGCAGCACAATCAGCAACTCTGAGNGCTGAAATTACCTCACCCACGAAATCAGTATATCCGGGTGTATCCAATACATTGATCTTGCAACCTTGGTACTCCACCGGTAGGACTGAAGTTGAAAGTGATATTCCTCGCCGGACTTCCTCTTCTTCAAAATCTGAGACCGTTGTTCCATCCTCGATCCTACCGAGACGTGTTGTTGCACCCGTAAAATGAAGTATTGCTTCTGCTAGCATCGTTTTACCTGCACTGCTGTGTGAGACAAACGCAATATTCCGAATAGACTCAGTCGTATATTCTTTCATTAGAAAACCTTTCTTATTATGCTGAATTCAGACAAACCTTGATTGTAAAGGAAACCCGTAAACTTGTCAAAGTATTGCTATAAAAATCTTTCCAGTTTATTGGAGTAAAATTGGCGGCATGCTGCGTAGGTTGTGGTTTATATTGGAATATTATAAAAATCCTGTCTGGGATACAGGTACTTCTCCCCCTGAATTATTAAGCTTTATTGCCACTCACAACCCTGGAAGGGCATTGGATTTAGGTTGCGGCACAGGTACCAATGTGGTCACATTGGCAAAATCAGGCTGGCAAGTAACTGGTATAGATTACGTCTCCCGTGCAATCCGAATTGCCCAAAAAAAGGCTCAAAAAAATTCTGTAAAGGTTGAGTTACTTCAAGAGGATGTTACTCACCTCGATTCGATCTCAGGCAAGTTTGATCTGATCCTTGACATGGGTTGTTTTCATAGCTTGATGCCAAAAGATCATTCGAATTACATAGCGGCAGTTCATAGACTTCTCGCAAAAAATGGAACGTATTTGTTATACGTTTTTATTAAAGGTCAATTGGAAGCCCAAAGACCAGGAGTTACCGAAGAGGATATTATAAAATTAACATATGTGTTTAAATTAATGAGCAGGGCGGATGGCACCGAACGTGATATCCGCCCTTCTGCCTGGCTAAGCTTTCAAAATAAACAATAATGTCTGGTATCACAATAGAATGAAATTTATATTCTTATTTTTGGATGGGGTTGGCTTGGGCAAGGATGACCCGAATATCAATCCTTTCATGCGAGCTCCCCTGCCAAATCTGGATCAACTCCTTAACGGAAATAAAATCATCGCTCGTGGTTACCAGAATAACTCTAACGGTGATCAACAGATTATACACACCCAATATGCTTCATTGCTCAGCTTGGATGCGTGTCTTGGGATTGACGGATTCCCACAGTCAGCATCGGGGCAGGCATCCCTCCTCACTGGTAAAAATATCTCGGCGATCCTTGGGTTCCACGATGGACCGAAGCCTAATCCAGAGATTATGAATATATTGAAAGCTGGTACTTTATTCAGCTGGGTGAATCAGAATCATGGCAAAGCCACCTTATTAAACGCCTACCCACCACGGTACTTTAAGTCCATTGAGACCGGGTATAGGCTACCTGGGGTAATTGCATTATCTGCAAAATATGCGGAAATGAAACTAAAGACAATGGATGATCTATTAAAGGGTGCGGCGATTTCAACTGATTTCACAGCAAAGGGTTGGCACGACCTGCTAGGTTTACAGGACACACCGTTGCTAACTCCAAGCCAGGCTGGGGAGAGAATTTGGGAACTCTCATCAGGTCATGAGCTTGCTTTTTTTGAATATTGGCTGACAGATATAACAGGTCACAGGCAGGATATGCAAGCCGCATGCGACCTTTTAGCAACCTTCGATACAGTCTTGGGTAGCTTGATCCAATCCTGGGATGATGTTAGCCGCCTGATTTTAATTACCTCTGACCATGGAAATCTTGAGGATTTAAGTACCCGCCGTCACACCAGGAATGATGTACCGCTGTTATTAATCGGCTC
>JGI11641J44799_10000367_pt1 | contig 13310 bp, 15 predicted proteins | sample WetSurSiteA1Bulk_FD_44799 | JGI IMG/M metagenome (IMG submission 44799) | reverse complement strand
AGCACTTGATCTGAACCTGCTTTTTATTCCCGGCTGGTGGTGATAAAAATCATCGGGCGACGTTTCGTCTCGTTATAGATGTAACTCATCAATGTGTTCTGCAAGTCTTCTTTCAGGTCCCCATTGCCGCGCCGCACCGTCTCGCGGATCAGCTTACTCATTCCCGCCATTAATTCATCTGCATCGCGGACGATGATAAAGCCTCGGGTAATGATCTCCGGCTCTTCCCGCAGGTGCGATGTATTGCGATCGATAGACAGGTTTACCAGGACGATCCCATCACGGGCAAGCGCTTCTCGCTCCCGCACCACGCTGGGACCAATATCCCCCACGCCAGCACCATCCACGAAAACATATCCACCCGGAACCCGTTCGCCAAGCTTCATGGCTCCATTGATAAATTCGATTGCGTGGCCGTTCTCGATCGTTGCCACGCGTTCAGCTGGTATTCCAAGCTCGCGTGCCAGATCTGCATGCTGGTGGAGGTGACGCAGTTCTCCATGGATGGGGATGAAGTGCTTGGGTTTGACCAGATTAATCAGTAGTTTTTCTTCTTCCTGGCTGGCATGCCCGGAAACATGAACCGGGGCAATGGCATCGTATATAACATTGGCACCACGTCTGAAGAGCCGGTTAATGGTGCGGTGGACACTCTCTTCATTACCCGGGATTGGGTGCGATGATAGGACCACAGTATCCCCCGCCTGCAGGTCGAATTGCCGATTGGTGCCGGTTGATAACCGCCCCAGGATAGAGGATGGTTCACCTTGAGAGCCTGTGCACATCAGTACGACTTCGTTGGGCTTCAATTTTAAGGCTTGTTCAACACTGACCATCAAGTTATCCGGAATGTCGAGGTAACCAAGCTTGCGGGCGATGCGGGCGTTCTCATTCATACTGGTGCCAACGAAAGCCATCAGGCGGCCGTGATTGATGGCAATATTCGCCACCTGTTGCATGCGTGAGATGACCGAGGCAAAGGTCGCCACGATGATGCGCCCTGACGCGGTTCTGAATACCTGGTCGAGCGCAGGTTCGATCACTCTTTCTGAAGGCGTCCAACCGCGTTTGTCGGCGTTGGTCGAATCTGACATGAGTAGCAGCACACCCCGCCCTGAAAACTCCCCCAGTTTAGCGAAATCCGTTGGCCAGCTATCTACCGGGGTATGGTCAAATTTAAAGTCTCCAGAATGGACGATCAATCCTTCCGGGGTGCCAATGCCCAGCCCAACCCCATCTGGGATGGAATGACAGACATGGAAAAATTCAACCTTGAACGGACCAGTTTGAACCATCTCACCCGCCTTAACGGTGTTCAGGCTCACCTGGTTGAGCAGGCCTCCACGCGAAAGTTTAAGCTCCACCAGGCCACGCGTCAGCGGGGTGGCATAGATTGGTGCATTGATCTGCTCCATGACATGGTGGATCGCACCCGTGTGGTCCTCGTGACCATGGGTGATGATGATGCCGCACACCTGATTGGGCTTATTCAGCAGGTATTGGAAATCTGGGATGATGTAGTCAATCCCCAGCATGTCGTTTTCGGGAAACATTAGCCCAGCGTCGATGACAAGGATATCCTTGCCATATTCGACTGCCATCATATTCTTGCCAACCTCTCCCAAACCGCCCAGGGGGACGATGCGTAGTTTTTTATCACTCATAGCTATCTTTGTTCTCTTGTAAATTTACTATAGGTGGAATCTTGCCAAACATGTTTGTCTGATAATCGTAATTTTCATTTTAGCACGTGAGCTTGGATTTTGCAAAGATAAGCACAGCAAAGGGATGGTACTTAAAAAACTTAAAAAATCCCCGTTCCTTCAAGTTGATAGCTGTGCTTCAAGGTTCTGCTTCACTCGAGGCCACTCATTGGGTAGCAGGCTGAACACGGCTGAATCTCGGATGTAACCGTCAGGCAGGATCATGTGATTGCGTAGCACCCCCTCTTTTATCGCACCGATACGCTCCAAAGCGCGGATGGAGTGGAGATTGCGCGTGTCTGCTTTGAACCACACCCGGATGCACGCTAGTTCCTCAAATGCATACTGAAGTAATAAGTATTTGCACTCTGTATTGACCATTGTGCCTTGATAGTCCAACCCATACCAGGTGCCCCCAATCTCAAGCGAGCGATTAAGTGGATCAATATTCAGATAGCGTGTGCACCCGATGGCATTTCCCGAAGCCAGATGGATCACCGTAAATGGCAGATCAGTCCCTTGTGTTTGCAGGTCGAGCAATTCTCGTACCCAGCTGCTTATTTGACCTTCCGTCTCGACCTTCCCATAGCGCATAAAACGCCAGATTTCCGGCTCCAGGCCCACCCTTACCAGGTCGGGGATGTGCGTCTCAGAAAGCGGCTCAAGCCGCACGAATTTCCCCATCAGTGTGACTGGTTCAATCTTCATGCGGCTTATTTCCTCCAGCGAATATCCTGGTTATTTTTGGTTGAATTACTGGTTAGGTGCCTTCTTCCCATGAGTTGAGGTATTTCACCTGCTCGGGGGTCAAACTATCGATTTGCACGCCCATTGCGTCCAATTTCAGTCGGGCGATCTGGCGATCAATCTCCTCTGGGACGCTGTAAACCCGCTTTTCCAGCTTGTCGGCATATTTGACCATATACTCGACGCTTAATGCCTGGTTGGCAAATGACATATCCATCACGCTGGCGGGATGCCCCTCAGCTGCAGCCAGGTTGATCAAGCGCCCTTCTCCCAACAGGTTTATTCTGCGATTATCTTCCAAAACATACTGCTCCACAAATGGACGGACCAGACGTTTTTCCTTGCTCATTTTTTCGAGGGCTGGGATGTTGATCTCTACATTGAAATGACCTGAGTTGGCGATGATGGCTCCATCTTTCATCACTTCGAAATGTTGCTGGTCAATCACGTTCAAATCACCAGTCACCGTAACGAAGATATCACCAATCCTGGCAGCCTCTTTCATCTCCATCACCCTGAAGCCATCCATCACAGCTTCTAGAGCCGGCAGGGGTTCAACTTCAGTGATGACCACATTGGCACCCATACCACGGGCTCGCATGGCTAAACCCCGACCACACCAGCCATATCCAGCGATGACGAAGACCCTACCTGCCAAGAGCACGTTGGTGGCGCGCACAATTCCATCAATCGTAGATTGACCAGTGCCATAACGATTATCGAAGAAATGCTTGGTCTGGGCATCGTTAACCGCTATGACGGGAAAATTCAATGCACCATCGGCGGCCATAGCGCGCAGGCGGATCACCCCCGTGGTGGTCTCCTCCGTTCCACCGATCACGTTCTTCAGCAGGTCACGCCGTTCTTTGTGCATTGTACTCACCAAATCAGCCCCATCATCCATGGTCACTTGTGGGGCATGGTCCAGGGCAGCCTGAATGTGTTTGTAATACGTGACGTTATTCTCACCTTGATGGCAAAAGTGGGTACTTCGTAAATGTTAACCAGGGCAGCCGCCACATCGTCCTGGGTGGAGAGTGGATTGGAAGCCGTCAGCACCAGGTCTGCGCCTCCTAAATGGAGCGTCTGGGCGAGGTTGGCAGTCTCTGTGGTGACGTGTAAACAGGCAGACATGCGTATGCCTTTTAATGGACGCTCCTTGGCAAAGCGTTCGCGGATTAATCGCAAGACGGGCATCTCTCGCTCTGCCCAATCGATGCGCCTGCGCCCACCTTCAGCCAGCGTACTGTCTTTAATATCATAATTATTCATTTCGATCTCCCAATTCCTTGATCAGGTTTATTGTTCCAATAATTTGTCTAGCTGCCCGTGGTCATTAAAATTCTGGCGGAAGCGTTTGATGAATTGGTCCAGGGTATAAGCATGCCCTTGGGTACCTTCCTGTTCCAGGCAGTAGGTGGCTGCCAGTGTGCCCATCTGAGCACAGGTTTCCAGGTGAAGGTTGTGGCTATATCCGGCGAGAAAACCCCCGCGATAGGCATCTCCCACACCAGTGGGTTCAATCATCGGTTCAGGCTTTATCACTGGGATGTGCGTTTCCTTTTCCCTGGTGTAAACCGTCGATCCATGTCTTCCGCATGTCACCACCATAAACTGCAGAAATTGAAGCATGTCTTGTGAGGTTATCCCGGTCATTTTCTGGACCAGCCCAAATTCATAATCGTTGACAAACAGCGCCAGGCTGCCTTCAATGCCCATCCATAACTCTTCTTTGGTCAGCCGTACGATCTGCTGGCTGGGGTCATACAGGTATGGAATTCTCAATTCACGGCATTCAGCTACATATTGCTTCATTGCCTCGGGATCATTGGGCGATATCACCACCAGGTCAGGTCGTGGACCTTCCCATTGCCTGAAAGAGAGCTGGGTGGCGCAGCCCATGGCGCCCGGGAAGAAGCTGGCAATCTGATTGTTCGAGCGATCGGTGTTACAAAAGAATGAGGCTGTGACCGACCCAGGGATAACCTTCATCATCGATGTGTCGATTCCCTTGCTTTCCAGCCAGCTCCGATATTCTGCAAAGTCTTCACCGACCGTAGCCATGACATGCGGTTGTTCACCCAGTAAAGCCATGGTATAGGCGATGTTGGGAGCGATTCCTCCACGCCGCTTGCTAAATGAATCAACCAGGAAAGACAGGCTGATCGAATCCAGCTTATCGGGCAGGATATGATCCCGGAAATAACCTGGAAAGGTCATTAGATAATCAAAAGCGACAGAACCGGTCAGAACGATATCCATCAATTATTCCTGCACAAAAAGACGCCCTCGTGCGAGAGCGCCGGGATATTTTGAAGCCTCTTGAGTTTAACATGGGAACGCATGTTTGAGAAGGGGATTGTTGGTACGTCAGTGGCGTTTTGACATGGGTAGGAGCCATCGCTGCTCCTATCTTGAAATCCGCAGAAAACGCGGTATAATCCCCGCCATCTTAATACCGCGTTGACCGGGACGAGTAGCTGGTAAATGTCCGCCAGAGACGGGAGATCGAAGGCTGGAAATCTCCTTCGGCAAAGCGCCAGTGAAAACCACCCGAGAGCGTGATCCCCAACGTAGGGGCGAGCGAGTCCAGCATTCCCTTCAGATGGAGCTCAAACTCGCCCGACCAGTAAGGTGAACGGCTGATCCCGTTATCGGTCCGAAGAGATGTGCCAGACCACTGGCATAAATCTGGGTGGAACCGCGTGAGACTTCTCTCGCCCCAGTCGGGCGAGAGTTTTTTATTGTCGTTGCGAGGGATGGTTTACCCCGAAGCAATCTCCAACAAGGACATTTGAGGTTGATTCGCTTTGTAATCCATTCCATGCAATAAATAATAGTCATTGTGATACAACAGATTCTCGACGAAACAATCTAAATATAAAACGGTAGATTGCTTCGTCGCAAAGAACGCTCCTCGCAATGACAAGCCTAGGAGGCATGAATGGCTGAACACATGAAAGAACGTTACGAAGACACGGAGCTTTATCGCATCCGCCACTCGGCGGCACACGTCATGGCAGAGGCAGTGCTCGAGATGTTCCCGGAGGCCAAGTACACCATTGGGCCTCCCATCGAGAATGGCTTCTACTATGACTTTGACCTGCCCCGTGCATTGATCCCTGAAGACCTGGAGAAGATCGAAAAGCGCATGCGCCAGATCATCGCCGGGCATCACAAGTTTAACCGGCAGGTCGTTTCAGCGGATGAAGCCCGCCACATCTTCAAGGACCAACCCTACAAGCTGGAGCTGATCGACGGTCTCGAGCAGGGCGGTTTTGACGAATATGGCAACCCGCTGGCGGAAAAGCCAGATATCTCCATCTACACTTCCGACACCTTCACCGACCTGTGCCGCGGTCCGCATGTGGATAACACCGGGCAGATCAATCCCTCCGCTCTCAAGCTTTTGAGCTCCTCGGGAGCTTACTGGCGCGGGGATGAGCATAACCAGATGTTGCAACGTATCTATGGTACCGCCTGGAAGACTTCCAAGGAGTTGGAGGAGTACCTGTGGCAGGTGGAGGAAGCCAAGAAGCGCGACCACCGCAAGCTGGGTAAGGAGCTGGAGATATTCACCTTTGACGACGAAGTGGGCCCCGGGCTGCCCCTGTGGCTACCGCGCGGTGGCATCGTCATTGACGAGCTGGAAAAGCTGGCAAAAGAGAAGGAAGACGCCGCGGGGTATCTGCGAGTGCGCACGCCTCACCTGGCCAAGCAGGAACTGTTCCTGCATTCCGGGCACCTGCCCTATTACGTTGAGAGTATGTACCCGCCCATGGAGCTAGAGGGCACCAAGTACTATATGAAGCCGATGAACTGCCCTATGCACCACAAGATCTTCGGCTCGAAACCGCGCTCCTATCGCGAGATGCCCATCCGGTTAGCAGAATATGGCTCCTGCTACCGTTATGAGAAGAGTGGCGAGCTGTTCGGGCTGATGCGTGTGCGCTCGATGCAGATGAACGATGCCCACATGTACTGCGCAGAAGACCAGTTCGAGCAGGAGTTCATGGGTGTGATCGATCTTTACCACCAGTACTTCGATATCTTCGGCATCGATAAATATATGATGCGCGCGAGCACGCACCATAAGAGCGGTTTGGGTAAGAAGTATATTGATAACGAGCGCCTGTGGTTGAAGACCGAGGAGATGGTACGCNGGGCAATGGANAACGGCNACGTGCCTTACGAAGAGGTGCCGGATGAGGCAGCTTTCTATGGACCCAAGATCGATGTGCAGATCTGGTCGGTCATCGGCAGGGAGTTTACCCTGGCTACCAACCAGGTGGATTTTGCCCAGCCCGGGCGCTTCAACCTGAGCTTCATCAACCGCGACGGGCAGGAGGAGACGCCTCTATGCATCCACCGTGCCCCGCTCAGCACCCACGAGCGCATGATCGGCTTCCTGCTTGAACACTTCGCCGGCAATTTCCCCGTCTGGCTCTCGCCCGACCAGGTGCGTCTGATCCCCATCACCGACGCCCACATCGAGTATGCCATGCGCCTGGTGAACCAGATGAAGGCACACGGCATCCGTGCGGAGGCCGACCTGAGCAACGACCGCATGAACGCTAAGATCCGTCAGGCCCAGCTGTTCAAGGTGCCCTACATGCTGGTGGTGGGTGACCGTGAGATGGCAGAGGGGACGGTCTCATTGCGCAAGCGCGATGGCTCACGCCAGGATGGCATGCCCGTGGACGAATTCATCAGGCTAGCCAAGGAGCGCATCGAGCAGCGCTCGAGGGAATTGTAAATAAATGATTGTAGGGGCTGGTCGCGACCAGCCCCTACAATTTTTGAAGAAGAATGTGCTTAATTAGCATTTCATGGATGAATTCCAAATTGCCTGAGGCTATTTCCCCTAAATTGTTGACGATAATGCCTAAACTATGGTATCATCGGGCACGCTAAATGCCATTTTTTGGCATTTAGCGGTATTAAGTGTATGTCTTGAAAGGAGTGACATATCAGCGCGACCCAATATAGAATCAATGAGGCTATTCGAGTCAAAGAAGTCCGTTTGATCGGCGCCAACAACGAAAATGTGGGCGTGGTCTCCATCCAGGAAGCCATGCGTTTGGCCACTGAAGCCGACCTGGACTTGGTGGAGGTAGCCCCCAACTCCGAGCCACCCGTCTGCCGGGTGATGGATTTTGGGAAGTTCCTCTACGAAAAGACCAAAAAAGAACGCGAAGCGCGCCGAGCACAAACCAAGATCGAAGTCAAAGAGATCCGTTTCAGACCAAAAACTAATATCTACCACCAGGGTTTCAAGATCAAGGATGCCCGGGGTTGGCTGGATATAGGCAACAAGGTTAGAGTGCGTATTCGCTTCCGGGGTCGTGAGATAGATTATGTAGACCTGGCATTGATCGACCTGAAGAAAGTGGCTGAAGAGCTGGCGGATGTCTCGGTAATCGAACAAGCCCCCATCATGGAAGGTCGCAGCGTGGTCATGGTCCTGGCTCCTGCCAAGACGAAAAAAAGTAAACCAAATCCATAGATAAATTTACATTCCCCGCGGGTAAGGACGAGACAGCCTCACCAGGCTGTTGCCTCAGCCCCCCTCACGGGGTTTTGTGTGAGAAGGAGTTAATCTAGTGCCTCGCAAGCAAACAACTACGAAATACAAGCTAAAGACCCATAAGGCGACCTCGAAACGCTTCCGCGTGACTGGGACTGGGGTTTTGATGCGCACCAAGGGTGGCAAGAGCCACCTGCGACGCCGCACCCCCAAGCGCGTCAAGCAACAATTCACCGAGATGATCCCGGTGAAGGGACGCGGCATCACTCAGCGTGTCCATCGCCTGGCTCCTCACCTGAAAAAGGCAGAGTAGCTTATCCTATCCACCCTTTTAGTGCGGCCGTTGGGTGCACAGAACTGGTAGCCAAGCGCTGCCGGCGCCCAGGGGTTCGCAGGAGAGAAAACAATGGCTCGTGTAAAAACTGGTCCGTATCGACACCGTCACCACAAAAAAATCCTCAAGATGAATGCAGGTCAATTTGGAACGCGTCATCGCTTATATCGACGCGCCAATGAGGCCATGCTCAAGTCTTTATGGTATTCCTATCGCGACCGGCGCCAACGCAAACGCGATTTGCGCCACCTCTGGATTGCCCGCATCAACGCCGCTGCCCGGCTGAATGGCCTGTCTTACAGCCGCCTGGTACACGGCATGAAAACCAACAAAATCGCCCTCAATCGCAAGATGCTGGCTGACCTGGCCGTGCGCGACCCGCAGGCTTTCGCTGCGGTTGCCGCCCAGGCTAAAGCTGAATAAGATTCCGTCCTGACACACAAAACTCCCTGGAACCCGTTTTCAAATCGAAGACGGGTTCTTTTTATCTTTGCTGAGTGGGGTGAGGTAAAATGGTACCAGCAGGCTGAGTCATGAACCAGATCCTCAGAGAATATACTTTTCCGTCCGGTCCATCCCTCCAAATCGTCGCGGGAGACATCACCGCTGAAGCAGTGGATGCAATCGTTAATGCTGCCAATTCACACCTGGCTCATGGCGCAGGCGTGGCAGGTGCTATTGTTCGTCGTGGTGGACCAGCCATCCAGCGGGAGAGCGACCAATGGGTGAGGGATCATGGGTTGGTCACCCCTGCTGAGCCGGCATATACCAGTGCAGGTAACCTTCCATCTCGCTATGTCATCCATGCGGTCGGTCCGGTTTGGGGTGAGGGAGATGAGCAGGCCAGGCTTGCTGAAGCCATCCATGGCTCGCTAAGCTTGGCGGATAAGCTCAATTTAGATTCGATTGCCCTCCCCGCACTATCAACCGGCATATTTGGTTTTCCTAAAACGCTTGCGGCACACACGATGTATTCCACCATCCGGGAATATTTGGCTGGCAATNCGTCAACTGACCTGAAATTGATCCGTCTGGTGTTGTTTGACCCGGAAACTGTGCAGGCATTTCTCAACACATGGGAACAAGATGATCACTTCCGTACATAATCCAAAGATACAGGCGATACGCAAGCTTCAGGCCCACGCGAAGGAGCGGCGGGTTCAACACCGGTTCGTGGTTGAGGGGGTACGATTAGCACAGGAAGCTCTACAAGCTGGTTGGGAGGCGCAGCTGGCATTATTTACTGATCAGCTAGATGAACGTGGCAAAGCGGTGTTGGATGGTTTCAGCACCCGGGGCGTACCTGCCGAACAGGTTACGGAGGCGGTGATGAAAGCCGCCAGTGATACAGACACGCCCCAAGGCGTCCTGATCGTCTTGGCAGCCCACCCCTTGCCCATTCCTGAAAACCAAAACTTCATTCTCGTTCTGGATGGTGTGCGTGATCCAGGCAACCTGGGGACAATCCTGCGGACCGCGGCTGCTGCAGGGGTGCAGGAGGTACTCCTCACTCCTGGTTGTGTGGATGCCTTCGCTCCTAAGGTGGTGCGTGCTGGGATGGGGGCACATTTCCGCCTCCCGATCCAACAGCCAGGCTGGAATGACATCCAGCACATATTGAAAAATCCTGAAAACAACCTGCAGGTTTATCTGGCTGATTCCGCATCAGGCCGTCCATACACCGAGGTGGATTTTCGATCACCAACCGCGTTAATTGTTGGCGGAGAAGCCAGCGGTGCGGGTAGCAAATCTGTATTTCTGGCTGATGAAAAGGTGCATATTCCCATGCCCGGAGGCGGCGAGTCGCTTAATGTTGCAGTTGCAGTGAGTATCCTGGTCTTTGAAGTGGTACGGCAGCGGACAGGGTAATGGTTTCAAGTAATTTGTGCTAAAATATAAACAAGATGGATGCCCCCAATAAATACCTGGTACCTGAGCGTAACGCAATTACGCATGCTAAACACAGGAAGGAAGTTTTCTGGCAGATTACGCTTCCCATGTTAATTGGCCTTCTCCTGGTATTGCTTGTGGTTGTAGTGATTATATTCTCCACCACAACCACGGCGGCTGATCTGAGCCGATGGGCGGATGTTTCCACGATATGGCTCATCTTGCCATCTCTGGTAATTACCCTGATCTTTCTGGCCATCCTGATTGCTTTTACTTATCTCATCTCAGTAGTTTTAAAATTTACTCCACGCTACGCTCGCATCGTCCAGATCTATTTCGAAATCGGAAGGTACCGAATAAGCCATATTGCTGACCAGATCACCAATCCGATTATTAAAACACANAGCATATGGGCTGTCGTACGCCACCCCGGNAGATGGGGTAGGCGGCATGTGGATGAGCAGTAATAGTTTGGATNATTTAGTTTACGGAAAAATTAAGCTTACCNCTATTATGAAAGGAATTCACCCATGAACATGCAAGAAAACCCGGTNGTCGAACAAGGCGAAATTGTGGAGATGGACGACAGTTGGAAAGTTCAGGTGCTGGCAATTGGTGCAGTATTAGGCGCACTAACCGGACTGGGGGCTGCTTATCTGCTTGTCCAGCGAGCCCAAAAAAGAGGCGAAACTCCCAACCTCAGTGCCATCGAAGGCATCAAGCTGGGATTGTTGATCTTCGGATTGCTCCGCCAGGTTTCATTGCTGGGTGGTAATGACGAGAAATAACCACCTTAATCTGAATATACATCCCACATGCGTACAGCTTGTGGGATTTTTTTATTAATCTGCCTTGACAGTTAAGTACCATCTGATTAAAATGTGAACGAACGTTCGTTAAGGTTTTGGAAAAATATGGCTTTACAAGGTACCACGCGTGGGGAGCAAACCCGACTGGCNATTCTGCAAGCAGCTCATGACCTGTTCATCGAGCAGGGTTACCACGGCACCTCCATGCGACAAATTGCCAGAGAAGCCGATATTGCCTTGGGGGGCTTATACAACCACTTTGCCAGCAAGGAAGCTGTCTTTGAAGCGGTTTTCATGGCTTTCCATCCCTACCATCAAGTTTTGCCAACCATCCAGGCTGCCCAGGGAGCTAACCTGGAACAACTGGTGCAGGATGCCATCCAGCGCATGGTCCAGGTCATTGAGGGGCGCTCAGACTTTATGAACCTGATGTTCATCGAGGTGGTTGAGTTTAAAAGTGTGCACGCCAAGCAATTATTCACCATTATTTTTCCACAGGGTATGCAAATCCTGCAACAGCTGGTTGAATCCTATCCGGAACAAATCAGGGCTATCCCCACACCTATGGTAATGCGTACATTTTTGGGCCTGTTCTTTGGATATTATCTAACTGAAATCACCCTGGGTTCGGCTATACCTCAAGAATTTCAAGAAAATGCCATGCATTATTTTGGGGATGTTTATCTACACGGTGTTCTTGCTCATCAAGAAAAGAAATCAAACTAATGGGTCATGCATAGGATATGCCATGTTCAATTCTCGTCTCCGCTCCCTGATCCGAAAAGAATTCATCCAAATTGGCCGTGATAAACGCACCCTTATACTGGTGCTGATCATCCCCATTATGCAGCTCTTTCTGCTTGGGTACGCTGCTACCAACGATGTGCGCAATGTGCCCCTGGCGGTATATGATCAGGATCGTGGACCCGAAGCTCGCCGCTTGTTGGATGCCTACCGGGCAGCCGATTATTTCAAGATATCTTATGATGTCAGCTCAGAGACAGAGCTAGGTGATCTCATCGATAGTGGCGAAGCCCGCGCCGGTCTGATCATTCCCCCTGGGTATAGTGACAGCATTCAAGGGGGAGAACCCGCTCAGGTGATGTTCGTTCTGGATGGCTCTGATCCAACCGTTGCTTCAACTGCACTTTCATCGGCGCGTTTGATAGGACAGGCTTATTCCACTCAAGTACTCGAAGCGCGATTGATGAAACGCGGACAGGCTGCAGCCATCCAGGCACCAGTTGAGGTGAGCACCAATGTATGGTACAACCCCGACCTGATCAGTGCCTATTTCATGATCCCGGGGGTCATCGGAATGATCCTGTTTGCGCTTACTTCGATTCTCACCGCGAGTGCCATCGTGCGTGAGCGTGAACGGGGTACGATTGAGCAATTGATCGTCACCCCAATCCGCCCGTGGGAGCTTGTGGTGGGAAAGTTGTTGCCCTACGTGATCCTGGCGCTCCTGAACGCATTCGAAGTGTTGGCAATTGGTCATTATTGGTTCCACGTGCCGATCAGTGGCAGCCTGTGGTTAATCACTGCGGCTTCCTTGCTTTTCCTGCTTTCAAGCCTGGGCATTGGATTGTTCGCCTCCACGATTGCCAATACGCAACAGGAAGCCATGCTAACGGTTTGGATGCTGCTCTTACCCAGCCTTTTCCTGGCTGGTTTCTTCTTTCCACTGGAAGCCATGCCCAAGATATTACAATGGATCTCGTATATTTTCCCCTTACGCTATTACCTGGTCATCATCCGCTCGCTGATGCTCAAAGGCGTCGGAATATCAGCGATAAAAGAGGACATCATCGCCTTGGCAATTTTCGGTGTTGCCATCATGAGTCTGGCATCCATGCGATTCCGTAAACGGCTCGATTAAATACCATAGAATCAGGAGATACTATGAAAATACTACGCATAATCATTCCCATCATTTTAATAGCGGCTGCCACTGCGGGTGCTTACTGGTATTTCAGCACGCAAAACTCACCGGCAACAAGCACCGAATTGACCGGGTCAGGCACTGTGGAATCGACTGAAGTAACTATCTCTCCTGAAGTATCTGGGCGAATTACGGAAGTAATGGTTAATGAAGGTGACCAGGTGGATGCTGGAGATGTCCTTTTTAAATTGGATGGTAGCNTGTTAGAAGCCCAACTTAACCAGGCTAAGATCAATTTGGATGCAGCCCAGGTNGGTATGGATGTCGCAAACAACTCATCTGCGGCTGTGCAGGATAGCATGAGCATTGCTCAGGTGCAATATGATCTCGCCCTTGCTCAGGCGCTCCAGCAGGC
>JGI11641J44799_10000364_pt1 | contig 13360 bp, 5 predicted proteins | sample WetSurSiteA1Bulk_FD_44799 | JGI IMG/M metagenome (IMG submission 44799) | reverse complement strand
TTGTTCAACGAGGTGATTGCTTTTTTTATCAAGGGCTTTATCCAAGGGAAAGAAACACTTAACCCTCAACTTCAGCCGATCGTCAATGCGTAACTTCTACAGTTTATGATAGTGATAAAACAATAACGCCATGAAATTGATGTGGAGGTAAAGAAATGAATGATTTTGAGCTAGCAAGTGCATAATTTTGCAGGCAGTTTATTCCCATGATTGCATTTCAGCCTGAATGGCACTGATACGTTGTAAAATTACGACCCTTTTGATATTAAACCAGATCATGATGCTGATAATGATAGCCCCCATGACCATGAGGACAATGGCTTTGCCTAAGCCTTGTTCTGGATAAAAACGTAGTAATTGTCCAAGAACATTTAACAACAGAAAACTAACGCCTGCGTATAAAAATGCCCGCGTTCTAAGTGCGATGCCAAGCAGAATACCTGCCACACTCAACACCATTGCCAGTATAAAAATACCGAGTTCAGCGCGTAAGAATACATCCACAGTTGCACAGGCATAAATGCTACTAATGGCGGCAAGACGGCTTGCCATTAATACACTAGGTTTGAGTTCACGGCTGTGCAGTTGTAGCAACATTAATACGCTGAGTGCGGCAGGTATCACATACACTTGTATCAGTTGGCTACTATCAACAAGACTCGGTATCCACACATAAACCCCGCCGTTAAATGCTAATAATGCCAGATAGAGGGGGATTTTTTGTTGGGTGTAGCGGCGCATCAGGGAATATAACAAGCCTGACATGATTAAGGTCACGCTAGTTTCGGGTGAGGCGAGTTGCAGGGGTACAGTTATTAATGCCAATACGGGCATGAATAATGCCATATTGAGCAAGGGTTTTGATGGGTAAAGCCGTTGTGAGAAAAATAGAGCGTAAGCAAAGACGATGAGTAGTGAGGTGTCCCATAAACTAACGGCGGCGTTTCCTAAGAGTAAGAGACGGCTATAAAATGCCAACGCACCGACCAGCATAACAATGCCATATAGCCAGTTTGAATCGGGTAGGTGTCGAACATGACGCACGCCAATAACGCTGATAATTAGCCCTGTAGCCAGTGCGGCAATTGCATCGAGTGGTGGCAATAACCAGTGCAACGAGCTACCTGTCATTACCCATTCTTTAATCAATACACCATGAACACTCAGTTCCAATAAACTTAACGCTAACAGCCATGCTGTGTAACGTAAGCCGTTGCGGTAAAGTTCGGCGTGTTCTGAGTATTGCGGATTGTTTGCTAAGCGCGTCAGTAACCCAGTAACTAAGCTACTGAACACGATAGTTTGTAGTGCATACCAAGGCAATAAAGCCAAAACCTGCGACACATCAACCCATAAAAATACCCAGCCGTGTAGCAATAGCAACAATTCAATACTCGCCACCGCTAGCCATGTTGAGCGTTCGGAATGCCAACCTAACATCGCACTTAAACCCGTGATGATAGCTAGTGATAACAATAATTCGGCTAGATTGTGCGTTGAATAAGACAATAGCGAGAGCGTTGCTAATATAACGCTGAACCGTAGCCAGTTATTAATAGCGGCGGTAATTTCGTTTGCATGATATGCAATGTGTACCCTACTGAGAGCCAGTAAAACCATGCTCCACAATGCCAAGAACAACGGCGGATGAAATAGTGTATTGAGGTGGGTGAGATAAGTTATCCACAATATGAGCAACACTGAATAAATAAAGCCATGCAACGCAACGGCAGAAAATCGCAACCATAATAAATGCAGAAAAGATACGCTGAGCAAAACACTGAGCGTAGGGGTAAAAAATATTTCGCTATCTTGAAAAATGTTTATATCGGGGCGAATTAAATCCAAGTCAGTTAATGGAGTCCACAACACTATATTTATACTGGCTAACAGCAAATACCCGATAAAAATAAATTTTGTCGTAAACTCAAAAGCAGGGACTAAGTTAGATGATTGCCAGCACCAACGTTGAGCAAGTACTTCGCCTTTACGTTGCCAAAAATTCACTATTAATAATTGTAGATTGCCCCATAACAGTAGATTAATAGGTAGATTTTCATTATCAACGTTAAAGGCGATACCCGCACCCGTGAACGCGAAAGCCGCCAGCCAAACAAAACCCGCCCAGACACTGTAACGCAACATCAATAAACAATAAGCCGATAATTCAAGGCAATAAACACCGACATCGACTTCATTAATAACCGATGGCCACCAAAAATTACTCAGTGCAACTAGCAATAAACCCAACCATGGAAAAAAGATTGTATCAATTGTCCAATCGCTCCAGTGTTTATTAAAGCGTGGCAACACGAAGCTGGCACAACACCACAGCGCGTAGCCAGACAGCACCGTAGCTATCTGTAATGCAGTACCATCAAGTGCAGAGGGCAATAAACTAAACACTGCCAAGGTAGGTAAACACGCGCTTGCTAAGCCGCGCAACTGTGCTGCACCAGATCGGTCTTTTGATAATGGAAAGACAGTGAGCAATAAAATGAGCAATAGCCACGGTAGCGCGTTGTCATGAGCGGTGCTGATAAAAAATAACGTCAGCGTTCCTAATAACGTCCAACTAAAACACAATGTCGCCAGTGCATTGAGCGGTGAACAATAGACCTCGACTTCTATTTGCATGGATGCCAACCGATGAGACAGTAACGTCATCGCAAGGCTTAATAGCCCTAACGTTAGCCATAAATCTGAAAATGTTTGCGTGCCTAGCCATAAGCTAAAAGGTGAGTTGATGTGTAGCACACTATTTTCTAACCACAGCACCGCCAGTATTAACATGGCGAATGCACTGAAGTTGCATAACGCCCATTTCAGTTTGGCATTGGCGAGTAATAAGCTAAATCCTGCTAAAAATAATACTAAATAATCTAAAGGTACAATCACCGACACGTTGTTGATAACTTGCAGTATTTGCAAGTACACACCAATAAACGCCAGCATGATAGCGGTGATGGATGCGGGTCTAGCGTAGAGGCGTTGCACTGTAGGGTCTGTATTAGCTAATCCAGCAAGCGGCAAACTTAACAGTGTCAACAATAAACCTGCATAACTATCTGTGTCTAGCCTTGACCAAGCAAAGGGATGTAGTGTTAGTGAGACGAGTTCAACGGTCGTTAATACCGCAAACCCTAACACTAAGTAACGCACAATTAATTGTGGATAACTTCTATCACTGAGCCATAAAAACCCTGCTGTAGTGAACAAGGTCAATAATACGGCGAGGCTATGTTCCTCTGTATTGAGCAGTTGCAAAATTACACTACTTAGCACGATGAAAAATGCGCTGTGATGGGTGACGCGTTCCATGCGTTCGCTTTCATCCAGTAAAAACGGATTGAGGGCGTTCGCCAGTCTGATAAATACGGATTGCTTTAGGCTATAAACAGACGTTTGCCAAACGCTTAACGCGAACAACACGGCAATCAATAACAAACTTTCTGTCGGTAGACCGATAAAGTTAAGCAACATCAACAATGCCGCCAACACCAGCATGATAGGCAACGGTAACAACCAAATCAGTAGATAACGAATAATCAGCAAGCCGCCCAACAACCCTGCCAGAAAAATAGCCGCCAGCCAGCCATAAGACGGCATATCCAATAACCAGCGCATGATGACTGCCTTCATAGTCAGTAACCACGACAACACCATTAACTGTGCCATCGGCGTGTCGATTACATCTTTAAACAACGTCGCTGAACTGGGGAGTGGATACCAGCCCAGCACTTTTAGTGAAGGTAGTAACGCCTTTTTTTGGCTGGCTAGGTTGCGCTTTAACTGCGTAGTGTCTGAAAGTTCTTGTCGCTCAACAGTCCAAAGCCAACACCAGATAGCGATACCCAGTAGCACAGTCACCATGCCATTGGACGGCGGTGGAAAATAAGTGAGTTTTAATAAGGCAAACCCTGCGCCATAACTGGCAAACACTAAATAAAACAACCAGCGGGCTAATAACTGATAACTGAGCCATAACAAAATCGTCCCTGCACTAAGCAGTACTACGATGCGACTAGGGTTAGGCATGACTAATAGTGGTAATAAGCCAATAACCAAGCTTAATAAGCCGCTATTTAAGCGTTGCGCGATGCTATCTGTTACCGTTGTGTCGTGTGCTTTAAAAAATGTAGATAACCCTGAATAAGACCAACACACAGACAACAATAGCAAGCCAATAGAAAACTGCGCTGCACCAAATACTGCTAAGCGTGGTGCGTAAAAAACCGTTACTGCACCCAAGGCGGGAATGATGTAAAACCAACGACTATTAAGCAGATTTTGATAGCTATTTAAACTTGCCGTATGTTGAATATCCGAACTAAACAGAGCTTCAGGTGCCGATTTAAGTGCGTAATAAGTTAACACGCCTGCTGTCATAGCGGTCATCATGGCTAATAAGCCAGACTCACTATAAGCAAGACTCCAGACAGTCAACAAGGCAAGTAAGCTATACAACACACGGTAAACAATTAAGGCTAAATAAGCCGATTGGCGTTTATTTAATGCCCAACCAGCTACACGGTGCAAAGCCAATAAGACAGGCAAACTAGCGAGCAAATGTAGCGATTCGGGTAAGTGTTGTAACACTAATAAGCCATACAGCCAGAAGCAACAGGCTAAAAAGATACTCAACGGCGTGAGCGTTAAATAACGCCAGACAATGAAAGCGTATAGCCCAATAGCCAATACCAGCGTGAGCATACTGGCGGTTTGATAGGGTGCTACCAAACACAACGCTAATACCGATAAGCCATACACAAAAAAACTAAAGCGTGATAACTGCGCGTATTGTTGTGTCCATTGTTTAAATTGCGCATCGACAAAAAACAGTAGCATAGACAACAGCATCAAAAAAAATCCGCCATACCCCTCAGGCAGGGTGATGTTATTGCTGACAGTAATAGACACAAACGACACTAAGGCGGCATAAACCAGTGTTCCTGCGGCAAAATAGGCGATTTTACGTTGGTCGATAAAAATGGACTGTAGCCATTGTGTGGTGTATCTATAAACGCCCGCGCTTAAAATTGCCAAGATTAGTAAATGAATTACGACGAGCAGTTGCCAAAAAGCGAAGCTGAGTAGTAAGGGTTGTAGCGTACACGCCGCTGTGAGTGCGATAAAAAATATTGGTAAACCCTGTTGCAAACGCCTATCCATCAAACCTGAAACCAGTGTTACCACAAAATAAAATACCCCCAATTCCACTAAAATCAGCAAGCTACTGACAATCCGTAAACCAACGCTATGACTATTAACCAGTAATTGCGTGGCAGTGACGGTGGTCAGTGGTATTAACAGAATACTCAGGATGAAAATAACAGTGCTGGAGGTTTCTAATTCGGGGCGTTTATGGCGGAGCTGATAGCCACCAAATAATAAGGCGAGGGTAAAAATAAAGAAGGCAAAAAAGGCAATTAGGTTGCTGGCATAACCCTCGGTGGAATGCACCAGAAAAGTTGAACCTGCGATAAAGCAAAACACACCGATAAACCAACCGATATTTTGTATCAAAAAAGGCACTGCCATTGAATGCCAGCCTGAGAGGATTGTTAAAGCGCGTTCTAAACGCGTGGGTTCGTGGGGTTTCCACGCGTATTGCTTGAAAGTGGGTTCAGGTTTGCTGGGTTGTTCGACAGAATGTAACAGTGTTGATGAATGATCTTGCTCATCAATGGCAAATACAGCGGGTTGTTGCTCGGATTCGGTAGGGACATTGTATTGCAACGTCTCTACCAGTGATGAATCAACATCTTCTATCGTGTCAAACGTTGAGGATGTTTGCTCTGTTAGGACAGAGGTGTTTAAATCAATGGCTAGGTGTGATGCTGTAACAGGTGTTTCAGGTTCGGCAAACTCTACATCATTATGCCAAGGCGGTTGCCCTAGCGGTAGTTCTGCATGATGATTGAGTAAATCCCATGCGATAGCACGGCGTTTTTGCCATAAAGCATTATCTGGAACGGCATTGAAATTCGCCAGATGTTGCGCACACAGCGTATCAATGTGTTGTATGAGTTTCGTGAGTTGTTCATTATCAAGCCGCCCAGTTTCTAACTGACTTTGTAAATCTAATCGTAATAAAACTAAGTCGGCTAAATCCCCCGCTGCTAAATGTGACGATTGGTGTGGATGAGTCGGAGTCGGTTTGGGGTTATGGATTTTATCTTCATGCTGGGCTGGTTTTTTGAACAAATAGTAAAGAAAAAAAAAGGCTGTTGCCAAAAAACCAACCGCTGGCGCGTTTAGCCATAAAACCGCTAATACAATGATAAAAAACCATTTCATAACACGCTATTACAGCAAAATGGTTTTTGAACTGCTTGAATGTGTCTCTGATTCTGTTTTGGGCTGGGTTTTTATTTTTTGTTTGAGACTTTGTAACTCAGCATCAATTTCAGCGTGAGTTTCCATATCTAAAAATTCGCGTTCCAATTGTGAGGAGTCATTTCTTAATTCCTCCAAGGCTTCTGTGTGAGCTTCCATTGCGGCAACGCGCTCTTCCATACGGTCAAAATTAGTTTGCGCTTTTATGCCTGCTTCAAAATTCGACAGGGTTTTATCCATTTGTTGGCGAGCTGTTGCAGCGTGTTGTCTAGCGGCTAAACTGGTGCGTTTACGACGGGCTTCTTCTAGTTTGGCTTCTAAGGCTTTTAACTGAGATTTGAGGCGGTCGCTGGTATTTTTAGCTGACTGCCATGAGGGTTCTAGCACTTTACAGATGGCATCGTGTTCTTTTTTACGCGCTAATGCGGAGCGGGCTAATTCATCATTATTATGTTCTAACGCGGTTTCAGCGCGGCTTAACCATTCGGCGGATTGTTTTTGATTGGTTTCTAGCTCTTTTTGTAATTGTTTTTCACTGGCAATCGCCAGTACCACACCGTCTTTTGCTTTGCTGATATTGTCTTCCATTTCACGAATGATTTGTTTAACCATGCGTTCTGGGTCTTCAACACGGTCAATTAAATCGTTGATGTTGGCACTAATTACATCGTTAATACGTTTAAATAAGTCAGTCATGACAATACTCCTGAGGTTGAATGTATTACATGGACATATTGCTATGCTCTTGTAATAGTGTGGTAAATTCTGCGGCGGGTAGCGGTTTACTTTTGATATAGCCTTGATAAAAATCACAGCCTTTATCGCGTAAAAAGGCGAGTTGTTCTTCCGTTTCGACACCTTCGGCTAGCACTTTAAAACCTAAGCTATGTCCCATGCCAATGATGGTAGTGGCAATGTCTGAACCATCTTGATATGGTGAAATGGTATTGATAAAACTTTTGTCAATTTTCAGTTTGTTGATCGGAAAATNTTTAAGATGCGTTAACGAAGAGTAACCTGTGCCAAAATTGTCAATNGCAAGACGAATACCTAACGCGTTCAAGCTATGAAGAGTGTTGGCAATGAATTCGGCATCTTGATTTTCCATCAAGCNCCGTTCGGTTATTTCTAACTCCAGTTGTGCGGCAGGAAAACCTGTTTCTTCTAGTACCTGACTGACGATGGCAACTATATTACTGCGTTTAATTTGTGGGGCGGAGACATTGACCGATAAAACAAGAGGCGGATACCCCTCATCTAGCCATAGCCGTCCTTGCCGACAGGTTTCGTATAATACCCACTCACCAATCTCAAGAATTAATGAGGTTTCCTCGGCAATCGGTATAAAGTAACTAGGCAGCATCAATTCATCCAATTTTTGCCAGCGTACTAATACTTCGGCACCGATAATGTCGCCTGTGATTATGTGAATTTGCGGTTGATAAAAAACCCGTAGTTCTTGCTTAGCGAGACCTTCGCGTAATTTTATTTCTACTTGCAGGCGTTGACGGGTCGCTTGCGTTAATTTTTCTGAAAAATAAGCAAAACCGCCGCGACCATTATTTTTGGCTTGATATAATGCGACATCGGCGTTATCCATCAGCATTTCGGCTGAGTCGCCGTGTTCAGGATACAAACTAATACCGATACTGGTACCAATGCGTATATCATCATGTTGGCTTAGTTGAAAAGGAGTGGTCAAGTCATCGACGATCATATCTGCTACGCGACCAGCATCTTCTTTATGAGTGATGTCGGCTAATAACACCACAAATTCATCACCCCCTAAACGAGCAACCATATCGGTATTGCGCAAGCGGTTACTGATACGTTCAGCGACTTGCTGAAGTAATTCATCGCCTGTTAAATGTCCAAAGCTATCATTGACTGCTTTAAAACGATCTAAGTCCAGCATCAATACCGCGAACATTGCTTGCTCTCTTTTACCTACAGCAATGCTGTATTCTAAACGTTCCAACAATTTTCGACGGTTAGGTAAGCGGGTTAATGAATCGAAAAATGCAAATTGTTTAATTTGTTCTTCGGCTTCTTTACGCACGGTAATGTCGGTGATGGCAGTGACATAATGGGTAATGTTGGCATTACTATCTTTGACGGGTGTTACCATCAACCATGCCAGATAGAGGTCACCATTTTTGCGTTGTGTCCAGATTTCACCCTGCCAAGCTCCTGTCGTAAAAATGCAATCCCATAGTTCAGCATAAAAAGAGTTATCTTGATGATAGGAATTAAATAACATCGGGGTCTGACCAATAACATCTTTTTCGGTGTAACCTGTGATAGCCGTAAAAGCACGATTAACACGCAGAATAACTCGCTCGGCATTCGTTATAAACATACCATCTTGGGATTCAAAAGCAGTGGCAGCGATGCGTAGGTCGGTCTCATTGTTTTTATGATTGGTAATATCGCGTGTGAAACCTACTGTACCCAATATCTCATTATTTATATCAATGACAGGTGCTTTGTAAGTTTCGACCCAACTGGAGATGCCAAACGGATCAATGTGTTCTTCTTCAACGGTTTTTTTCTGCCGTGATGACATTACCGCTAAATCATCTTCCCGATATTGTTCCGCTAAGTCGTGTGGATAAAAATCGAAAGCTGATTTTCCGATTAGTTGCTCAGGATCATCCACGCCTAATGATTTGGACAGTGCTTGATTAGCGGCAAGAAAGTGACTGTTGGTATCTTTAAACCAAACCATAAAAGGAAAATTGTCGAGTAAAGCCCTTTGATAGCCATCTTTCTTACGCAGTAATGCTTCACTGCGCATGAGGGTTTCAGCAATTTTCTTATGTTCGGTAATATCATAAAAGACGATAAGATACATATTATCAAAAGTTTTTTCTATCGCCGCTACACGGATGACAACGGTCTTAATCTCACCTGATTTACACGTCACATTCACTTCAATAGGTGCAATGGCTTTGCCATTGCGTGTAGTGTGTTGCATTGCCTGTTGCCAAGTTGTTTTTACCACTTGTTGATAGTTTGAATCAGGGAAGGCTTTACTCCACCAGTCCTCTATGGTATGCAGATCATGCGTGCTGTAGCCAAAAATTTGTTCAAAAGCGGGATTTAAAAAAGTGATATGGTGATATTTGTCACTTAATACCATCGGCATGGGTGAGACATCAATGATTGAACGCAGTCTGCTTTCACTGGCTCTTAGCTTTTCCTCCATCTGTTTGCGTTCAGTAATATCAATTGCTATGCAAAATATTTCTGGTTGATACTCAGGCACATGCACATAGGCATGAGAGGCAAAAATATCGACCTTCGTGCCGTTTTTGTGTAGTAGAGATAATTCAGTGGCAGGCATCGGTTGTGCTGTAGTAAATACTTGTGCTACCGCTTGCCGATAACTATCTTGTATTGCGGTTGGTAACAGTAGTGCGACTATATCCTGTCCGATAGCTTCGGCATTGCTATAGCCGTAAAGATGTTCAGAGGCTTTGTTCCAGTAGCACAGAACACCATCTTGCCCGTAACTCTGCACCGCGACCGAGGGAATATCTTCCAGCAAATGACGAAAACGCGCTTCACTTTCTTGTAAGATAGCACTGGCTTGTTTACGTTCGCTGATATAGGTTGCTAAGGTCATGCCAACCACAGATAAGGTTAGCGTGTAAAACCAGAAATTAAAATCATTACTAAAGAAACCCATGCCTTGACGACCGCCTAATAGAGCTTGTGTTGCCGTTATGATGAGAACAAGGGTTACGCCTTTTGTCCCTAAGTTGATAGCCACCCAACTGATAAAAAGAAACATGACATAGGCTTTGGCTACCAGATGGAAGGAGTCGGCAAACCAGTCAAGAAAAATAATTTGCCCCGCCAAAAATGTCAAAACCAGCGGTAACATTGCGTTAAGTATCGGCTTTATAGTAGTGGCGCGTAGGCTAGGCAGTGGTGTTCTCCAAACTATAATAAGGGGGGTGATTAAAATAATACCGAGAATATCAGCCATCCACCAGTTAAGTAGGCTGGAATACCATTGTTCAGTCCTTATCAAACCGCCTATTGATAACGTTGATATACCAATGATTGCACTGATACTGGCACTCAAAGGAGCAGCAAAAAATATCAGCAGAAAATCACTCAACCTATTCAGTACGATGTCAAATTTTACATAGCGGGTTAATAGCCATCCGCCCAATAACGGTTCGAGTGTATTACCCAAAGCAATACCGACAGAAACGCCTACAGAATCACCAACCGCAATGCCACAGGCAAATGCACCTAAAAAGACACTGGGCATATAGCGTAGACCACCCAGTAAAAAAACCGCCAGTGCCAAGCCACTGGGAGGCCATACTAGCGTGATATTCCCTGCATGAGTCGCAAACAATAAGCCAAACCTACCCAATAGAAAATAAATCCCTGTTAAGACTAGATTAAGTAGTAAGACTCGATAAGCGGCGGGCTTAATGATCATTATTTCAATAGATGAATATTCTGAAGTTAATAGTGACAATCAGCGATTCTTTGTACACGCTAAATAAAACAACCTTTATCATTTAAAAAAATGATAAAAGTCACAACTTACCCGATAGGCTTCCTAATTTTTGATGGTGCGACACTCAATCCTGAGTTACCTGAATTTTTGAAGTAATCTTGACACCAATTATAGCCCTAATGGCTTTAAATAAAACGCTACCCGCATGATTTTATAGACGGTGAGTTTAATTTTTGCGATTGTCAGGATTGACTGCAACAGGAATTAATCATTTTTTCAAAAATTCGAGGTAGAATCACACGATACCTCCAATTCTATTTCAGCCAATATCATGACAACTAACACGCCGCCTGATAACAACGATTTTACAAAAAATCCCGTAGAAACTACTATTAAAATCGCCATGACGTTACTGTTATTTACATGGTGTTTCTATATTGTTAAACCATTCATTGTACCGCTGGTTTGGTCTCTCATTATCACGGTTAGCATTTATCCCGTCTATACTCGAATGCTAATAGCGTTTAAGGGGCGGCAGAATTTAACTGCTATCTTAGTCAGCCTTATTTTATTATTAATCATTGTCGTCCCTGTTGTCATGCTAGCAGGCACGCTTGCCAATAGTGGCGAAGGTGTGGCGCGTCAATTAGCAGATGGCACGTTGACCATGCCGTTGCCCACAGAAAAAGTTGCTTCGTGGCCGTTGATTGGTGAATCATTATTCAAATATTGGACATTGGTTGCCACGCATCCAGTGGAAGCCTTAAAGCCGATAGCCCCTCAATTAAAAATAGCGGGGCAATGGTTAATCAGCACAGGTTTGTCACTGACAGGTTCAATTTTACAATTAGTATTAGCGATTATTGTCAGTGGTATATTGCTGGCAAATGCTGGGGGTGGGCATCGTCTAGCGTTAGCTATCAGTAAACGTTTTTTCGGTGCAAAAGGCGCGGAATTTGAACGCCTGAGTGAAACTACCATTCGAAGTGTTGCGATTGGCGTGTTAGGCGTTGCCTTAATACAATCGCTGTTAGCAGGTTTGGGCTTTTTTGTCGCGGGTGTACCTGCCGCTGCCTTATTAACACTGGCGTGTTTTTTTCTTGCCGTTATTCAAGTAGGTCCCAGTTTTATTGTCATCCCCGTTACTATCTATGTTTTTTCTTGTCATGACACTTTGTTTTCCTTAGTGTTCATGGTTTGGGCAATTTTTGTTGCCTTAATAGATAACGTATTGAAACCCATTCTAATGGGTAGAGGCAGTAGCATTCCAACGGTGATTATTTTTCTCGGCGCGATAGGCGGCATGATCTTTTCAGGGGTTATTGGTTTATTTATCGGAGCCGTCGTGTTGGCTTTGGGTTATGAATTATTTCGGGCGTGGGTGTTTGAAGGGGAGTAAGGATGAATGCGTATTGATTTTAGGGTTGCTAAAAAGTGACATTTCAATCCATATCAATCTTACGATTCAAAATAAGTTAAATCACATCATCGTATGCGTTATATAACATAATATTATCTACCAGTTTGTCATTTCTATATTTTTTATTGCTCGTATCACGCTTATCCTATAACACCAAGAGTTTATGGCAAGAAAATTGCATTGATTTTTTCGTTTAAGCAAACGTTAAAACTTTCGAGCAACTAAAAATAGGAGAACGCATGATCACCCCGCCTTTTAGATTTAGAAACTTATCATTATTGGCATTATTATTGAGCAATGCCATTGATGTTCAAGCTACCTCGCAATCAGCAACAGAAAAAAAAGCCTCTTCTAAGCCAATCGCATTGAAAGAAATTAGCGTTATGGATAAAAAGATGCGCGGTACTAGCGATCCTTACAGTACAGAGTATGCGGTACCCAATGCGACTGCCGCCACTAAAACAGATACGCCTATTATGGAAACGCCTGTTTCCATTCAGGTGGTTCCACGCGCTGTGATGAATGATCAGCAGGTGATTTCTGTCGGTGACGCGCTAAAAAACGTCAGCGGTGTACAGCCAGGTGCGTATACTTTTTATGATAATTTTATGATTAGAGGTTTTGACTCTGGGCAAAGCACTTACCGCAATGGTCTTAGACAATTTGCCATCACCAATTTAGAAACTGCCAATTTAAATCAAATTGAAGTGTTAAAAGGTCCTGCTGCGGTATTGTTTGGGCGTGTTCAACCAGGTGGATTAGTTAATTTAGATACCAAGCGTCCTTTGGATACACCGTACTATTCTGTGCAACAACAGTTTGGTTCATACAGTTTATATCGCACCACGGTCGATGCGACAGGTCCTATACTGAAAGATAAATCCTTGTTGTACCGCATGAATATTGCTTATACGGATAATAATACCTTTCGGGATTTTGCACATCAGGAACATATTTTTATTGCACCTTCTTTAACGTGGCGACCTACGGATAAATTTGAAGCCAACTTAGATATTGAATAGAAGTTACGCATTGACAGAGGGTGTAGGCTATGTATTTTGAACGCACCGAAGCCAAAGAAAGTTGGCAAATAATGATAAGAGAAAGCAGCCGCCCAA
>JGI11641J44799_10000363_pt1 | contig 13372 bp, 11 predicted proteins | sample WetSurSiteA1Bulk_FD_44799 | JGI IMG/M metagenome (IMG submission 44799) | reverse complement strand
AAATCAGTATGAAGAAAATGAAAAGAATGGTAAAATTGTTTGCAGGTATCGGGTTACTTATAGCTATTGCAACATCATGCGAGGATGACATTAAGCTAACTGGTATTGCACTTGACCAGGTTAATACCACTGTAATGGTAGGTGCAACCACAAACCTTAATGTGATCTTTACCCCGATCGATGCTACAAATAAAGGGATTACATGGAGTACGGAAAATTCAGCAATTGCTACTGTTGCAGATGGGATAGTCACCGGGGTTGCACTTGGGGCTACTGTTATCACAGTGGAATCAAAGGAAGATCCAATGTTACAGGCATCCTGCAATATTTTGGTTATTCCTTCTAATGGTCAGCAGGTAACACTTTCAGGCGATATAACAAACGACCTGACATTGTACTCAAATGCACGTTATTTCCTGTCAGGATTTGTCTATGTAAAAAACAATGCAACCCTTACAATTCAACCAGGCACAATTATTAAAGGTGTTTCAGGCTCAAAAGGGGCACTTATTATTGAACGCGGTTCAAAAATAAATGCTGCAGGTACAGCATCACAGCCAATAGTATTCACCTCCGATAAACCAGTCGGAGATAGACATGCAGGTGATTGGGGTGGTGTAGTCATATGTGGTAAGGCTATCACTAATAAGCATGATTCAGGAACAGGTATAGGTGTTGCAGAGGGAGGTATTGGTTCACAATATGGAGGAACTGATGATGCAGATAATTCAGGTGTATTGCAGTATGTCAGGATTGAATTCCCGGGAATTCCCCTTACCTCAACACCGAATAGTGAAATTAACGGTCTGACATTATATTCCGTTGGAAGCGGCACAACAATTGATCATATTCAGGTCTCATTCTCAGGTGACGATTCGTTTGAATGGTTTGGTGGAGCAGTAAACTGTAAGTACCTGGTTGCTCATCGCGGCCTGGATGATGAATTTGATTCTGATAACGGATTTAAAGGCAAAATACAGTTTGCCATGGGTATCCGCGATCCGAATATCAGCGACCAGTCTGGATCAAACGGTTTCGAATCGGATAATGATGCAGATGGCTCAATACTTACCCCTGTTACCAAACCAATATTTTCGAACGTTACGCTTTTCGGACCTCTTTCATCCTCAAGTACTCTTCCCGCGAATCATCTGTTTAAGAGATCAATGCACCTGAGAAGGTCGTCTCAAATAAGTGTATATAATTCAATCTTTGTCGGATGGCCTAAAGGACTGCTTATTGACGGAACTACAGGAAACAGCCCGACAATGGCAAAGTCTAACACTCTTCAGATTGAAAAATGTATACTTGCAGGAATGCAGACCAACTTTGAGGTTGCTTCAGGTACACCGGTAGATCCATTCTCATTGTCTGAAGAACAGGCATATTTTGAAGATGCTTCACGCGGAAATGATGATGCAAAAACTGTAGAAGATATAATCGGATCCACTCTTCTTTCTCTTACATCTCCGAACTTTATGCCGCCAGCAAATGCATTTTACCTTACAGGAGCTGCATTTACCAATTCAAACCTGACCAGTAGCTTCTTTACACAGGTAACTCACCGAGGTGCTTTTGGTACTACTAACTGGACAACAGGATGGTGTAATTTCGATCCTCAGAATACGGTTTATTAATAATTGATAAAAACAACCATGTTGGGGTGATTTTCCAGATATCTCCAGTCTGCTAACGGGTTGTTCAAACTCTGTGTTCTCTTTGAATTCTCTGTGTCGCTCTGTGTAAGTTCTTAATTTCGCAGAGATACAAAGAGAATTCATAGAGTTACACAGAGTTTTTTCTATAAGGGAATGGCAAATTTCTCAAGACCTTAATAATGAACCTTGAAAAGAACTATATACCGAAAGAAATAAGCTGGCTTTCATTTAATGAGCGAGTACTTCAGGAAGCTGAAAACAGCAAAGTCCCCTTACTTGAAAGATTTAAGTTTATGGGTATTTATTCAAATAACCTGGATGAATATTTTCGAGTAAGGGTCGCAACTCTGAGAAGGATTTCATTAATAGGTGCAAAATCAAAGAATATTCTCGGATATAGTCCTGTAGATACATTAAGAAAAATCCATAAAACAGTCTTAATCCAGAACTTAAGATTTGAAAGGAATTATACAATGCTTTTGCAGGAGCTTGCCAAACATAAAATATTTATTGTCAATGAAAACCAATTAAATCAGAAGCAGGCCGGTTTTGTTCAGGACTATTTTCATCAGGAAGTCAGGACCCGGCTTATGCCATTCATCATAGAAAAAGATTCAAATTTGCCCGACCTGATCGATGATGCTATATATTTTGCCATTTGTCTTACAGAAAGCACAACCAATAAAAGAAAATATGCACTTCTGGAAATACCTACAAGTATTCTCCCCAGGTTTATCATTTTACCCGGGAAAGGAGATGAAGAATTCATAATATTCCTCGATGACATTATCAGGTTTGGTCTGAAAGATATCTTCTTCATATTCCAGTCAGTCGAAACTTCGGCTTATACTATTAAACTGACTAAAGATGCCGAGCTGGAAATAGCCGACGATATATCGGAAAGCTATATTGATAAAGTTACCAGAAGCCTGCAGCAGAGAAAGAAAGGTAGTCCGGTGCGATTTATTTATGACAGGAATATTCCGGGTGACTTTCTTAAAGTTATCACAAAAAAACTTCATTTTGGTCCCGATGATGTAATTATCCCAAGCAACAGGTATCACAATTTCAAGGATTTCATGAATTTTCCTTTCTTAAATAAGAAGGAGTTCTATTACCCATCGATTTCCCCTGTTATTCATAATGATATAGTACAAGGGGAAAGTATTTTATCTGCCATAAAGAAGAAAGATATTTTGCTCTATTTCCCGTATCATCCATTTGATTATTTCATCGATCTTCTTCGGGAGGCTTCCCTTGACCCATATGTTGTATCTATTCAGATTACTTTATACAGACTTGCAAGAAATTCGAGTGTTATAAATGCCCTGCTGAATGCTGTTCGTAATGGTAAGGAGGTAATAACAGTGGTGGAGCTGCAGGCCAGGTTTGATGAAGAGGCAAATATCCTATGGGGGAATAAGCTGCTGGATGAGGGAGTAAAAGTTATTTATGGCGTTCCCGGACTTAAAGTACACTCAAAGTTGTGTATGATAACCCGCCTGGAAAACAATGCAGCTCAGCGTTATGCAGCAGTTGGAACCGGTAATTTCAATGAAGATACAGCCAGAACCTATACAGATCACCTTCTCCTTACTGCCAACAAAAAGATTACAAATGAAATCTTTAAGGTATTCTCCTTCTTTAATGTAAACTATAAAAATGATAAATACTATCATCTTATTCTCTCTCCCTTCCACCTCAGAAAAAAAATAATATCCCTGATAAAGAATGAAATTAAAAATGCCAAATCAGGGAAGAAAGCATATATCTACCTGAAACTTAATAATCTTACTGACCCGGAAATCATTAATTACTTATACCAGGCAAGCAATGCCGGAGTAAAAATAAGACTTATAATAAGAGGGATGCTTTCGCTGGTGCCAGGTTTAAGAAATTTGAGTGAAAATATCAATGCAATTGGAATCGTCGACAGATTTTTGGAACACTCAAGATTTCTGATATTCTGTACTGGGGGAAATGAACAGGTTTATATAACATCAGCAGATTTTATGCCAAGAGACCTTGATTACCGTATAGAGGTTACCTGTCCTGTCTTCGATAAAAGTATCATGAACGAGATCAAAAATATCTTCGAAATTCAATGGAATGATAATGTTAAGGCAAGGATCTATGATGAAATTCAGTCTAATACAGTTGTTCACAATGGTAAGAAGATAAACCAATCTCAGGTTGAAATCTATAATTATCTTAACAAGACAGTCAGAAATCCCCTTCAAAACTAAAATAATCCTGGTGCACAGCTTATTTATACTATTTCATTCCTTCAATCTTGTTTCAGGAACTTTTTCTAAGGATCATTCTGGTAGTTTCGGATGCCGCATATGTCTTGCGGATACATTTCATAAGCGCTTCAAGGATATTCTTCCTTTTAGTCAGGTGAGCCAAATTTCCCCCGACAATAACTAGTTTTAATATCTCTGAATAAAAAACTTCGTTTGCTCTCTTCTCCAGGGTACCCAGGTTTTCACAACCTAAAATAATATAACTTCTATTTCTGCTGATATCGTTTAGACTATTAACAATGGAACCCGTCTCTTTTGACGCCAGATAAATTACATCTGCCATTTCCAAATAAGCAGGAAAGATTTCAACAGGCCTGTAGAAATGCATCATTCTGCTGATATTGACTATGGATTCTAAAACCTCCCCAATTCTGATGACAAGCTCATTCATATCTTCCCTGTCGAAAGGAATGATAAATAACTTTTTAAGGAGAGAATAAATATCATAAGTCAAATTGTAGCTTTTGTTCTGTAGCTCATTAATCTGGCTGTTTATTACATTCTGTTGTTCAGGATCAACGGTTTGCATTATAAGCTTCAAATGCTCTGCTGCAGAAGTTATATTTCCGGTATAATTTTCAAAATATGGGAATAACAATGAATACTTTGGCGCAAATATATTTAGCAAATTGTTCCTATTCATATTATATTGATTATAATTACATTAGGTAATTGTTTTTTGACCAGGTAACTTAAGATAGCCTCAGTATTCCTGATGTTAAAAAGGTATGACTTTTACCAGAAAATTTGTTGATTCTTTTATGAAGATTTTATTACATTTTGGTTACCTGACTAATTGTAAGGTATTGTTTTAAACCTGATTTTATTAAGGATTTTTACTGAAGCTGAAAATTGATATGCACAATGAACCAAACAGGGACAGGTATACCAGACTGTTTACCAGGTTTAAAGTTTGGTAATGTTTTTACAACTCTTATTGCTTCAGCATCGAGTTCAGGATCAACGCCTTTGTAAATGCTGACCTGTTCAATATTACCTTTGGAAGTTACACAGAACCTGACAAATACTTTTCCCTGGATGTTGTTCTCATGGGCTCGTTCCGGATATATCGTATTTTCGGCGATATATTCATAAAGACCTGTCAGACCTCCGGGGGGTTCTGGCATTTCCTCAACCGATAAAAATGGTTCAGGCTCGTCCACTTCCTCCTTAACCTCTTCTTTAACTTCATTTTTTATTTCAACTACTTCCTCATTCTGAATATTGATCTTTGCGTCATCAGCAGTCATAAGTTGTTCTGTTTCATTAGGGTTAACTGAGTCAACAACAACCGGAGGTATATATTTTGTTTGCTGAATAACCTCTGCAGGAGGTGGTGGCGGTGGGGCAGGTAAAACGATTTCGTTTGGCTGATTAAGATTTTCCATCTTAATCTCAACCTGTCTTTTAGTATAACTTTGACTGCCTATCAGAGATCTGGCATTAATATATGGAATTATTATGGCTGTTGCCATAACTATGGATCCTATCAGAATTGAAGTGATTACATCGCGTGCATTTTTCTTACGAATTAAATATGCGCCGTAATCCCTATTCCTGTTCTTAAAAACTATATCATCGAAATTGGGAATTCTATTTGATTCTTGTGTCATAACATTGTTTTAACTTGATTATTTGAATATTATGACTATCGGCAATTAAAACAAATTATTAAACTGTTACTTGAAATCGATAGATTTACTTTAAAACTAATAATCATTTCTATCCTGAATTATATGCATTTAATATTCTTCTTTCATTCATATAAGTCAATAACAAATAGGTGATGGTATAGTTTGGCATTTTAAGGCTTATTTTATTTACGCATTTTATTCTTTTGAATAAATTAAGTATTCCTTTGCTTTTAACCAGTCTTCTTCTGCAGTACCATATTCTCCTCTTTCAATACGCTGGTAAAAAATTGTCTCTGCCAGTTCCCTTATCTCTTCTTCTGATGGTTCATATTTTTTGTCTATTGCCTGCTTCTTTTTAGTGGGTTTACCAGTTGCAGACTTTTTAACCGATTTTTTACCTGATTCTGTTGTTTTAGTTTTCATATTAAAGATTTTATTTCTGGCATTATTATCCTGTTTATCTGATCATGACTATTGAGAATATGTGGCTCCCATTTCTGGCAAGCCACATATCTGAAATGGAATTAGGAGAGTTTATTCTTTGATAAATTTTATATTTGCCGGCGGATTTTGGTTGAATATACGGACAAGATATATCCCTTTTTGCAGTGCAGAAACATTGACAGAGTTCCCATTAATTCGGGTCGTCACGACCTTATTACCTGATCTGTCATAGATCTCAACTGGAGTATTTGCCTCCAGGTTATTGAAGTAAAGTGTCTGGCTTGCCGGATTAGGATATAATGATATCTCCTTGTTATTTACATCCTTATCAGAGACCACTTCCTGACCCATAACCATCTCACCGGATTTTGATTTTTCATTCTTTTTATGGGTAATTGCAAAGATTGGATTTGAATAGAACCAAAGGTCATTCCATGCTTTCTCAGCCGAATTCTGACCAAGAGTGAAGTCAAGCAGCGGATTCCCATTTCCATCCGTTTCACCAGCCACATTTAGTCCGTGATTTGTCCCTCTCAAACGGAAATAACATGCCTCATTTGCATCAATGGTAAAATCGATAAAGATCAGACCCCGCTGAGTTTTTTTCCATTTTATACTGGTGAGTCCGTTCAGGTCCTGAATTCCTCCGATATTATCAAACCGTGCAATAACTTTTGTACCTGGTGCTTTGGGAACTTTGTAATTTGGATCTGACGGATCAACCATCCCGGTTATTTTACCCATAATCAAATCAACATGATTGAGGACTGGATTCTGACTATGATTATTATTAGATTCCGGATCTCTGAGGATGACAGAAATGCGTATCTTCTTCTCAAATTTCAGGGATTCTCCCATAGTAGCCCTTTCAACTCCTTGGGCATTGAATTCAAGCTGATCAATAAGGTCTCCTTCAACCACCCAGGAATTTCCTGAACGCAATCCTTCAACAATCGCTTCTGCATTCTTTTGATCTTTAACCCAGGTATAGGTATTTTGATATTCACCGGGATAAAAATCATTGGCTTCATCATGAAAATCTGAGCTTGCAAAGAGCCAGAATTTTCTGCCTTCGCTCAGCATAGCATCCCACAAGCCTCCTACTTCTGCAGCATAAACACCGCAGCCACCATATGTTCCACCACCGTCAGCTGATGTGGTGTACCCACCTCTGTTTGTTTCCTTTTGGTGTCCGGGCATACTTTCAAATCCGAAACATACATCCGGGCCGGCACTGTTCATATCGCGAAAATCAGAAATTGTATATAGCTTTTTCCTTTCGGGATGAGCCGGAACCAGCCAGCTTTCACCAGGAAAATTATCCTGTAACCATTTTATTGCTTCCAATGTCCTCTGATGACCTGACAGTGTGCTTTTTATCCATCCCAGAGATGCCCCTCCTGTCAAATCGGCATCTGAGGCATCGAATTTGTATTCAAATTCAGCAAGACTATAAACATTCGGTGAATTTTGGAATTGTCCATTGATAATCCCTACACTGCCGTGTTCATGACCGGGGACATTCATTTCATATCCCTGAATAATGGTTTTGTCCGGATAGAGCGAGCGGGCACTCTTCAGGTTCACAAAGCTGAAGCCTAGCAAAGATTGCCATCGCCACATAACCTGATGTCCTGAACTCATAACAGGTGTACCGATTATCGGATTTGGTGACATTTGATCCCAGTAGACAGTATTGTTCAGGTCGGTTCCCGATAATAGGGCATCTCGTGTGAAGCCGCCCCCATGTTCGCTGTTAGCCCACCAGTCGAGTCCGAACTCATTGTTTTTTTTCATCATATGGGGTATACTGTATGAGCCATCAGTATACGTGGTGTGCTGATGAAAATCTCCGCGGATGTATCCACGTTGCGCAGCCAGGTTGCCTGAGATCATGATCATGGCAGATGCCAGGATGAAACTAATTTTTTTAAGGGTCTTAAATGAATTCATAACGATTAAGTTTAGTTTGAAAAGAATTAAATAGTTACCTGACAAACCTAAATGTTATGAATTACATGGTTGTAAAGACCGGATTAATTTTATAATAAGAAATTGTTAAGATGGAACTAAAAGTATATATCATCACATCTGGATCGGATCCGAAAATAAAAATCTGACATTCTTTGTAATAGTATCATTTCTCCTTTATTCATGGATAGCCTTATTTTTTAATATAAAAATGTTATTTAGTCCCCTGCATATTTATGTAAGCAGAATCTAAGCCTCAATAGGAGAAATCCTGTAAAATCCTTCTGCAATGAAAGCCCTTCAAATGAAACAATTTTGTAATGCATTAATTATTGTTTCTTTACTTGATTATCTTACTTTTATACCAGTTCTATCAGGTTGAAAAATTAAAAATTTATCATCCCAGTATTAATATTTTCCCTCATTTTTATTACTTCTGCTCCCGCATTAGTTTAGTTCAGAGTCATTAAATTAATATATATGGAACCTAAACCATTTAAAAATTGCCCTTCTCTTGATGGTTATCACTGCCAGACGAATTCACTTGCAAAAATCTTTTATTTTAATGGGCATCCGGTCTCTGAGGATATTCTGCTGGGATTGGGGTCAGGCATGGGATTCATTTACTGGAAGATGAAAATGGGGAAAGAAGATTACGTTTTCATAGGTGGACGAGGAAATAACAAGGAGTTTTTTAATGATATCAGCCGCAGGACAGGAGTTAAAATAAAAAGCATATCAACTACAAGTTCAAAAAAAGCTGAAGAAGTTCTTCTGAATAAACTAGGGAACAAAGAGCCTGTTATGTTGTTCGGCGATATGGGTTTTCTTCCATGGTTTGAATTTCCGCAGGAATACCACTTCGGGGGGCATACATTTGTGGCATGTGGCTATGATGGCGGAGAATCAATCCTGTGTTCTGACATGGATCCTCAGGCGACAGGCCTTAAAAAGGGATTTTATCACACAGCTACCATTGAGCAGTTGAGAAAGGCAAGGGGATCCCCTTTCAAGCCATTTCCTCCGCAGAATACATACCTTGATTTTGATTTCAGCGGATTTCATCAACCCAAACCTGAAGATATATATTCAGCCATAAAACAAACCACTGATTCACTGTTGAATCCTCCTATTAAGAATATCGGAATAAAAGGTCTTAACCACACTTCAAAGGAATTGCTTAAATGGCCTGAGTTTTTTAGTGACCATACTTTAAGGATGAACCTTTTCAGTCTGTATATTTTTATTGAGATAGGTGGAACCGGGGGAGGATGCTTCCGATATATGTATTCAAGGTTTCTAAGTGAATCCGCCAGAATTACCGGTAACAACAGACTTAAAGGACCAGCAACGAAGTTTATGAAATCAGGTGAGAACTTCTCAGCAGCAGGCTTGTTATTCAGGGATGCAGAAAAGGCTGAAGATCTGACTGGCAGGATAAAAAAAGCAAGCGAACATTTTAAGACTATTGCACAAATCGAAGAAGAAGCCTTAAACGAATTATCTGAAGCAGTCTCAGTATGGTATTGAAATATAAAAAGATAACAGATTTTAATTAAAAAAATGAAACAAAATAATTTTTGCAGGAACCTTCTTATCATCCTGCTGGGATTCCTTTCAATCGGGGCATTCTTCGGTGGCATTGCTTTTATAATCCGTCCGGATGGTTCATTATTTCAGATGCCTGTCGAAATGCTGGCCAACTCGCCATTTAAGGATTTTCGTATCCCCGGGATTATTCTACTTCTTACATTCGGAGTCTTTCCGGCATTTGTAATTTACGGACTTATTAAAAAGCCTGATAGCAAATTTCTAAGTAGCCTTAATTTGCTTTACGATCATCATTTTGCATGGACTTTTTCGGTTTACACTGGTATCGGACTGATAATCTGGATAAACTTTCAAACATTGATATTAAATTCAGTGGATATTCTCCATACAGTTTATTCAAGTCTGGGCCTTCTAATTATTTGCATCGCATTGTTGCCACGAACTCGAAAGCATTATAAGTTATCTCCTTCTGGCGATAGCTCCCAAAGTTATGGTAATCGGGACATAATTATTTAACTGAATCTTAATTAACCCATCATATCATTACAGAAATGAAGTAATTAATCTTCAATCTGAATCACATGACAAAAGCTATATCAATTTTTCCCCGTCCACTAATCAAAAAAGAGTTATGCCTGGTTTCTGATTAAATACAGGGATTATTGACCGGAAATTTGAAATTATGTTAGTTGAAATGATATCTATGAATAAAAACTCTCTGAAATTCGGTTACGTGATCGCATGGGTCACTTCATTACTGACAATAATTACTTTCAGTATAGCAATTTGCACACCTCCGATTTCAGGCCCCTATTGCCAGGTAAACTGTATCGAATATCCATATCTTGATATCATTTCCAGGTTCCCCCGGGATTATCTATGGATGGTTCCCGCCATTATTACAACAGTGCTATATATTATATTTGTTGCTTTAGTCTATGAAAATGCCGGTTCTGATAAAAAGATATGGGGCCTTCTGGGATTATCGTTTTCAATAGTTTCAGGAATACTTTTAATTGCCGATTATTTTATCCAGGTTTGAGTAATCCAGCCAAGTCTTTTAAAGGGCGAATCCGATGGTATACCCTTGCTTACTCAATATAATCCGCATGGTATCTTTATTTCTGTGGAGGAGATAGGGTATCTGATTATGAGTCTTTCCTTCTTCTTTCTCTTCCCGATATTTTCATGGAAAAACAAACAGGAAAGGGCTATACGCCTGATTTTTATTTCTGGCTTCCCTCTTAATTTATTGGTGTTGCTGTTAATCACTATAACTTTAGGAATTCAGCGTGAATATCTTTTTGAAATAATTGTCATCTCTGTCAGCTGGCTGGTGTTGGTCTTCGGAGCATTTCTTTCAGGCAAGCTTTACAGAAAGAATTATCGGGAAGTGATCAAGAATCAGCAAACAAGGTAATCTGCAATTCACCGGCTTTTTTCTGCTAATCATCGATTTGAGTATTGTCAGGTACCTTTTTATAGATTTCTTTGGTAGAAACATATCAGAAAACGATTAAAGTATCTGAATTAATAAATGGATAAGAAATGACAAAGAAAATATTAATAGTAGGAGGAGGAGTTGCAGGACTATCAGCAGGCATATATGCAAAGTTAAATGGATTTGATGCTGAAATCATTGAAATGCATTCGGCTACCGGAGGACAATGCACAGCATGGGACCGGAAAGGGTACAGGTTCGATTACTGCCTTCACTGGCTAGTTGGTACCAGGAAAGGTCCCTTCAACGACATCTGGAAAGAGACAGGTGTATTAAATGAAGATGTTGAGATAATTGATCATGAAGTGCATACAAAACTTTTTGATCAGGAAGGGAGGGAATTTATAATATATACCAATCTCAATAAGTGGGAAGAATACCTGTGCAACCTTGCCCCGGAGGATACAGTGAGGATTAGAAAGATGTGTAATGATATGAGAAAATCTGCCTTTCTTCAACCATATTCTGATCCACCCGGATTAAGAAAGCCAGGTCAGACAATCACTTCACTTTTCAAGATGATGCCCGTCATGCTACTGTTTATGAAATATGGCCGGAAATCCTGTGATGAATATTTCGGGAAACTTGGATTTACCAATGAGGCACTTAAAAGCTTTTTCAATACTATTTACGGATCCCGTGATTTCTCTGCCCTTGCATTCATCATGATGTTTGCCTGGTTCAACCAGAAAAATGCCGGATACCTGATAGGCGGATCATTACCTATGACCAGAAGAATGACCAACCGCTACATCAGTTTGGGAGGCAAACTTACAACTAGGACCAAAGTTAATAGAATAATAGTTGAAAATGACACGGCAAAAGGTGTTATCCTTTCTGACGGCTCCGAAATTAAGGCCGATTATGTTATAAGTGCAGCCGACGGACATTCTACTATCTTTGATATGCTCGGGGGAAGATATCTGTCCGGGAAAATATCAAATGCCTATAAGAACTGGGAGCTGTTTACACCTATTGTCCAGGTTTCATTTGGTATTAAAAAGAAAATAGAGTCAGAGATCCCTGTTGAGAACTGGATTATCAGGGATCAGTTAATAGGTAGGACCAAAACAATCCATGGGTATTCAATAATGAACTATTGTTTCGATCCTACAATGGCTCCTGAGGGAAAATCTGTCATTGTGATACGGTTTGATTCACCATGGGAGTTATGGAAAGATATTGATGTGATCGAATACAAAAAGGAAAAAGCACAGATTGAACTGGATTCAAAGGCAATTCTGGAAAAACGATTTCCCGGAATTTCTGAAGAAATTGAAGTCTGTGATGTTGCCACCCCGCTAACTGATGTTAAATATACAGGAGTATGGAAAGGATCATATGAAGGATTCATGCCTTCAAGTAAGAATCTTATGGATAATCTTGATCTTACACTTCCAGGCCTGAAAAAGTTCTATATGGCAGGACAATGGCTTTTTCCTGGTGGAGGATTACCGCCGGCCGGACAATCCGGCAAATGGGCTATCCAGTATATCTGCAAAGATCAGAGAATCGATTTTAAGACAAGATAACTTCAATTCTCTTATTTTATAAGAGGTAGTTTGAAGGCAGCCATCTCCTGAGCTTTATGTGTCTCAACTATGTGCCCGGCCAAATGTGGCCAGGTTGCCCGGTTTTTGTAACTATGTTCAAAATGTAATAAAATAAACAAAAATTTAACAAAAGTTAGTACCCTTTGAAATTATTGTATCCGAATTTTGTAAGAGAAATTGATAACTTAAAAGAGTAATGACTTTAAAATATAACAAACACAAGGATTACCTGTTATGGATTTATCCAATAATCTTACTGGGACTGATAATTTTCTTAATTAAACGTGATGAATCCAGTAGTAAGTCTTCCTGGATGCATGATATTAGTTATAATTTGGATTCCTTAATAATCATCAGTCCCCAGACTATAACTGATGATGGATCCAAAGCAAAAGAACATAATGATAATACTTCAACTCTAAATGTCATATTAGCCAAATGATATTTAAAACTCAAACAATCAGGATTTTGCAGGAAAAGCCAGAAATTCTTTACGTTAACAGCCGAATGAAGTTGACCACGAACAGCATTTGTTAAATGCTTGTTGAAGTATGAAATCTGTTAATTCAAAGACCAGTTATATTATTAATCCTGAAAGAGACAGGAAATTAAGGAATAACTGGCGTCCGATTTTTTGGTATTCAGATTTAATTGATTCAAAATCTGAGCGCAGTTGGTCAGCATTTAGTTTTTGAAGGTCAGAATCCTCCCGGCTCCATGATTCGAGCAAGTCATCTGTTAGTTCAAAATGAAA
>JGI11641J44799_10000359_pt1 | contig 13398 bp, 12 predicted proteins | sample WetSurSiteA1Bulk_FD_44799 | JGI IMG/M metagenome (IMG submission 44799) | reverse complement strand
CCCCCCCGCCTCTCCCTTTTTCCTTCTTCTCCTTTACTATCAACTCAACCTGCGGACCGCAGACAGGGCAGGCATTCGGCTGGGCATGGAATCTCCTGTCAAGGGGATCATGGTATTCCCGGTCGCAGTCAGAGCACAGCTTGAAAACAGCCATAGTGGTATTTGGCCTGTCATAAGGAATGGACTCTGTTATGGTATAGCGGGGGCCGCAATTTGTGCAGTTGATGAACGGATAGAGATATCGCCTGTCATTTTGATCAAGAAGTTCCCGGAAACAGTCCTTGCAGACAGAGACATCTGCTGAAATAAGGGTAAAACTCCCCTCGTCCTTGCTTTTAAGAATAGTGAAATCCTTATAGCCATGGTACGGCAGGGTGGTTATATCAACAGACATGATCTGGGAAAGGGGCGGAGCTTCTTTCTGCAGACGGTCAATAAATTCAGGGGCATTCTCCCCTTCGATCTCGATAATGACCCCTTCGGATGAATTCAGAACAAATCCGTGCAACTGACATGACTGCGCAAGACTATAGACAAATGGCCGGAATCCAACCCCCTGCACAATGCCTTTGACCACTATTTTGGTCCGAATGGATTTCATACGGTAGTACTAATCCTCAGTGAATTCGAAACAAAGAATGTAAAGAAAATAAGGTTTTCGAATAGTTGAGCCGGCAATGTCAGTTAAAAAAAATGTGTCATTCTCCGACTTGATCGGGGAATCCAGGAATCTTTTTATATCCAACATGGCTTTCATGTAATGATATAGAGAGAGAAGACTATTTTCTTTAAATATCTGGATTATCCGGTCAAGTTTACCCGCTTTCAGCGGCGCCAGAGGCGACCATGGCCGGATAATGACAGAGTGAAATACAATCGCGTCAGATCGCTATTTGCCAGAATGCTGGAACCCTTGCTTATTTCCTTAAAAATGTCTCCAGCCACCGTGTCCATTCAGTGATGCCCTGACCGGTCTTGCATGAAACTTCAAAAATCTTCAGTTTCGGGTTGAGAGACAGGGAATCCTTCCTGATCTTTGCCATGTCTACATCTATATAAGGGAGGAGGTCAATTTTATTGAGAAGAAGCGCAGATGATTCCTGGAACATCAGGGGATATTTCAGGGGTTTATCATGGCCTTCGGCAACACTGAGGAGCATAACCTTCATGTCCTCTCCGACTTTGAATTCCGCAGGGCAGACAAGATTTCCGACATTCTCGATTATAAGCAGGTCGAGTTCTTTTAACGGCATATCCGGCAGCACTTCCCTTATCATATTTGCATCCAGATGACATCCGCCGCCTGTATTGATCTGGATGACAGGAACGCCAAGACTGTCAATCCTTTGCGCATCATCAGTTCCGGCGATATCGCCTTCTATGACGCCGATCTTCACTTTGTCCTGTATAGCTTGAATGGTCCGGACAAGAAGAGAGGTCTTGCCAGCTCCGGGACCGCTCATCACATTGATAACATAGACACCGGCATCCTGGAAGATCTTCCTGTTTTCTTCGGCAATCCTGTCATTCGCCTCAAGGATATTCGTAACAACCTTCACTTTCATGATCAAAATACCTCCATCTCATCGACATTCAACTCCCTGCCTGTATCTACCCTGATAGAAAAAGAGTTGCAGTTCGGGCAACAGATAACGTATGCCTCATTCACGGTGAAATTGGAATTACAACTGTTACAGAACCCGCTTACCGGTATTTCATCGATGATGAGAGACGCCTTTTCGGCTATGGTATCAGCTTTCATCGATTCAAATGCAAAAAGAAGAGCCTCAGGCACTATACCTGAAGCTTTTCCGACTTTTACTTTTATGGATTCTATACCTGTATAGCCTTGCTTCTTACAATTCTCTACAACGATATCGAGCAGACCCTGGGCAATCGAAACCTCATGCATTCGGCTCCCTGGATAACCTCTCTTTCTCTTTCTCGTAGGCTTCTTTCCCCGCATCGATAGCCGAAGCAATCATGGATTTCTTTTCCTCATAAAAATCTTTACTCTTGTCTACACCTGAGGTAACCTTCCCTTTTACCTCTTCAACATAATCCATTGTCTTGCCCTTGACATCTTCGGTGAGCTGCCGTATCTTCTGCCTCGTCTCACTGCCTGATTGAGGCGCCATCAAAAGGGCGAACCCTGCACCCACAATTCCGCCCAGCAAAAACGAAAGAAATACGCTCCCTACCCCGTATCCGCCTTCTTCTCTCATCGTTATTCTCCTTTTCTCGAAAAAAGATTGCTCAATATAACTGCAAGTCCGGCTTTCATTCCAGCTTTCAGTCCTGAGACNCTCACAGCAGTCAATGATGTTACTTCATTTACCAGAGTATTGACGCGCTGAATATTCTGACCTACATCCCTGACCGAGCCTGACACTGTCTTGATATCAGATGTTACCTCATTGATGTCGTCAGAGACGCTTCGCAGGCTTTTCAGGGTCAATTGTACTTCGTCCAGTGCGGATTTCAACGATCCCTCGGTTGATCGTAAAACCTCATTGACGGACTGAACGGTTTTCTTCAGCTCAATGATCAATGAGATCAGATAACCGGATAATGCGGCTATCGATACAGCAATGATAATCAACCATATCTGGTTCATAGAGACCTTATGAATAGTATACCAGAAGAATCAAGGAGTTAGAAGTGGAAACTGATGCGAGTCATTGTTTTACAAAATATTCAGGCAAAGGGATAAAGCTCAATTTATGAATCGAAATCACGGGTAACCTTGAGGAGACCGTAGACGGAGCGGAGGTCTCAACTTTGTCTGTTCTGATAACGATAAAGTCGGAGAAGGGTTTGCACAGGAAAATAGGGAGTTTAGTTCGATTCATAAATTGAGCTTTATCCCTTTGCTTTTTACCATTTGAAATATGTATTTGGGACAGGGTGTTATGGTCATTAATTTTAAGCCTGTTGATATGGTATGCTAATATTCCATGACGGACGAGTTCTATATGAAGCGCGCCCTCAGCATTGCAGCAAAGGCCCGGGGAATGACGAGCCCTAACCCCATGGTCGGAGCTGTCCTGGTAAAAAACAAACAAATCATTGCAGAAGATTATCACAGAAAGCCCGGCACCCTTCATGCAGAGGCTCTTGTCATTGAAAAAGCCGGAAAATCAGCTTGGGGCTCTACGCTTTTTGTAAACCTTGAGCCATGCTGTCATACTGACAAGAGAACCCCGCCATGCACAAAAGCTATAATCAATGCCGGCATACAAAAAGTAGTAATCGGCATGCTTGACCCGAACCCGAAAGTTTCGGGCAAAGGAGTTCATGAATTGCAGCATGCAGGTATCAGGGTAAAATCAGGGGTTCTTGAAAAAGAATCCCGACAGCTTAATGAATCGTATATAAAATTCATAACCACAGGAAAACCTTTTGTTATTCTCAAGGTAGCCATGACGCTTGACGGCAAAATCGCTACGCCTGAAGGCCAATCCAAATGGGTCACTGGGGAAAAGGCGAGGCAAGAGGTCCATCGCCTGAGAAGCCGTGTAGACGCCATTATGACAGCAATAGGGACGGTAAAAGCCGATAATCCTCAGCTTACAGCTAGAAGTCCGGGGAAGAGGAAACAACCGGTGCGAGTCGTCATTGACCCGGAACTCGAGATCCCGTCCAACTCAAAGCTTCTTCAGACACCACCGGAAACGATCATTGTCGCGAAAAAGAATGATCAGAAATCAAATTATTTAGAAAATTCAGATATAAAGATCATTAATTTTAAAGCTAAACTTAATCTTATGTGGCTCATGGAACAGTTGGGAAAAATGGACATTACTTCGGTTCTCATCGAAGGTGGCTCGTCATTAAATTCTCATGCCCTTGAAGATGGCATCGTTGATAAGGTACTGTTTTTCATCGCTCCGAAGATAATCGGGGGCAGGGAATCCTTCCCTGCAGTGGGAGGAAAAACATTCAGGAGGCTTGAAGAAGCATACCGTATTCACGAAACAAAAATAAGGAAAATCGGGGAAGATTTTCTTATTGAAGGTTATATAAAATAACATTATGCCTGATCATAACATTCTCATTATTGATACAAACAAAGACCATATCCGGAAAATTACTTCAGTGCTCGAAGCCGAGGGATATGCCTGTTTGTCAGCTTTGTCCGGGGAGGCCGGCATTGACCTGGCGAAAAATACCAAACCTGCCCTGATTTTCATAAATGCAGCAATCTCTGTGGGGATGCGGGGACTTGAGATCTGTAAAACCATTCATGAGATGAATGAACTGAATAATGTCCCTGTCATAATCCTTACACCAAGGAAGGTGATTATTACCGGGCGGGACAGCGATCTCTATGGAATTGTTGATTACCTTTCCTACGCTTTCAGCGCAGGAGAACTTATTTCAAAAACAAAAGATTTTCTCTCCCGCTCACGAACAGAAGAAATACCTGAAGAAGAGATTCCAACTGATAAACAACAGGCGGAGCACATACCGGACGTCGGGCAGTTGGAACATACAGAAGATCAGTTTATAGCAGTCCAGCCTGATATACCAGGATTACAACTTGCTGACGCAGAGACATTTGACCGGGTGTCTGAGGATACGGAAGGGAAAGTTCCCGATATGGTTAGCGGAGAAGGAGAAGAAATCAAATTCGATAGTGCAGTTCCGGAAGAAAAGCCGGCTGAAACTGGGCTAGCGACATCTCCCCCGGATTCATTTATCGAAACCGAGAGAAAAAGCTCCAGGAAACCGGTTTTCATAGTTATGATAGTGACCTTCGTGATAGTGGTCACTGCAGGTATATTTTTATTCTATGACGAAATCTCTTATCTGTCTTTTTTTCAAATATCTCAGCCAGAAATCATCAAGCCCCTTGCCCCTGCCGAACAGCAGGCAGTCACTTCCCCTCCTTCTGACAATCTTCAGAAACCTCAAACGGGAGAGGAGAGCCCGGCGCCGGTAAATGACCAGCCAAAACCTCAGCCGGTCGAAGAAAAAAAGCCCCAGGCGCCACAGGAAAAGCAAAAGACAGAATCTGCAAAGAAAGTAAAACCGGTATTGCCGGCAACTCCGTTACCCGAAGAAAAGTCGGTCAAAAAAACAGTCTATTCAGTCCAAATCGGTGTATTTAAAGATAAAGCAAATGCAATTTCACTTGCAAAAAAATTTGAATCTAAAGGTTATCCTGCAAGCGTTTACACGAGTAAAGCAAAAGACCAATCACCTATCCATCGCGTCTTAATCGGCAATTTCGATAATGAGAAGGATGCAAAAAATCACTCAGAAAAAATACATGCCCAGGAAAATATACCGGTAGTATTATTTAAAGAATAGACAGGAATCTGCCGCTTACCATGGCTCATGCAATTCAATGATACGCATAAAAAGAGGGAAAGCATTTGCTGAAACTTTATAACAGCCTGGGGAAAAAACTTGAACCGTTCCACCCTGATAGCAAAAAAGCGGTGACAATGTTTACCTGCGGTCCTTCAGTATATCAGAGAGCCCACATTGGCAATTTCAGGACGTTTCTGTTTGAAGACCTCCTTGTACGGTATCTTGAATTTTCAGGCTATACGGTTGCCCGCGGGATGAACTTCACCGATATTGAGGACAAGGCGATAACAGAAGCAGAAAGACAAAGCACAACCGTTCAGCGTATTACCGAAAAAAATATCAAAATATTTCTCAACGAAATGAAACTGCTCGGGATGAAGACCCCTGATTATCTGCCGAAAGCTTCCGAATATATTCATGATATAGTCAACCTGATTCAGCTTCTCGTTAAGAAGAAGTATGCATACTGGCATCACGGCAATGTGTATTTCGATCCGCTCCGATTCAGGGGCTTCGGAAAATTATACGGGCTTGATATGTCACAATGGCCTGTGAAAAAACGGAGATTTCATAAAGATACCTATCCGGGGATACACTGGAACCTTGGAGATTTTATCCTCTGGCATGGGTATAAAAAAGGTGACAGGTATTTCTGGGATACACCGATAGGCAGGGGCAGGCCCTCGTGGAACATACAGGACCCGGGGATTGTCTCTTCATATTTCAATGAAACGCTTTCGCTTTACTGCGGAGGGATCGATAACCTTTTCCGTCATCATGATTACACGCTCGCCATCCTTGAATCGGTAAGACCATATCCCATGGCAAAGTTCTGGCTTCACTGCCATCATCTTTTCGTAAACGGTCAGAAGATGTCAAAAAGCAAAGGCAATATTCTCTATACCGATATGCTCCGAAAGCTTGGCTACACCATAACTGAAATACGGTTCTTCCTTATCTACGGATACTACCGTGAGAGAATTGATTATTCAGAGGAGCATATGAAATCAGCTGTGGAGAAGTTAAGGAGGTTCAAAGCTGCTGTCAGGAAGATTGAAAAGATTGCGAAAGGGAACACTGCAACAGAGGAGCGGATTCACAGTTCTCTAAAAAAAGATTTTCAGAAACATATGAACAATGATCTGCACGTTCAGCATGCCTTTGATGCTGTGAACAAAACAATATCAGGATTGCAGCCGGGGGAACTTATTTCGGCAGAAGCTTCAGGGGTCATGAAAGGTCTTCGGGAAATAGATGAGGTGTTAAAGGTTATTTTTTAAAGAAAAGAACATGGCATTTACTTCACGCGAGCAAGTATGATTCAGGGATTTCCTAATGCGTCTTCCTGCTGGAAGGTAATGCTGTCGTATGTCTCAAAAAACAGCGAGTTGCTTTCTGTCATTGAGAAGTTTGCACGGGAAAACACGCAACCCTCAAAAATCAGATTCGGTACTTCCGGATGGAGGGGCGAAACCGGCACGGACTTTACTTTCAACAATCTGCGTATTGTAACTTCGGCAATCATTGAGATGTTTCAGGACGATGATCCTGCTGTCATGAAGGCTCTGGGAGCGTCTGATTTTGACGAAATCCGGAGGCGGGGGGTCATCGTGGGGCATGACAACCGTTTTCTCGGCCGGGACTTTGCATTTGAAGTAATCGGCCTTCTCCAAACAAAGGGAATCAAGACATGGTATGCAGGGGAAGCGCCTACCCCGGCGTTCTCTACAGGTATTGAAATGCTGCATGCTGCATGCTCGATGAATCTCACCCCATCCCATAACCCTGCAAACTATTCAGGCTTCAAATTCAACCCTTCGGACGGCGGGCCTGCAGGTCTTGAAATCACGAAAAAAATTGAGGAAATCGCCAACAAGATGATGACCTCTTCTCCGGTGGTCAGTTCTGTAAAACCAGGTCATGTTGAGACTGTAGATCTCGATGACCTATACCTGCAGTTTATCAATAAAAGAAAAACCCTCGATATGGACAGGATAAGGGATTTCATCAGCAGAGGCAACTGCCTCGTCTGTATCGATCATATGCACGGTGCAACAAGGAAATGCATAAAGAAGCTTCTCGGTAAGAGTCAGAATATCGTCTCTCTGCGTACAGAAGACGACTATCTTTTCAAGGGTCTTGCTCCTGAGCCTTCTGAAATAAATATGCAGGATGTCGAAAAAGTGTTAAAGAAAAGTTCTGCAAAGTTCCGGCTTGGCGTGATTATTGATCCTGACGGCGACCGGATCAGATATGCTGACGGAGAGATGCAAATACCGATGAATTATTTCGGCGCCATGGCGTTTCACTTCCTTCACATATACAAAGGGATTGGCGGTATCGTGGTCAAGTCAGCCGGAACAAGCGATTTTGTCAATGCGATTGCGGAAAAGCTGAACATACCTGTGAGAGAAACAAAGGTCGGATTCAAGAATTTTAGGCCCTTCATGCTTCCGGACTCTCAGGAAAAGGCAATCGTTGCCTTTGAGGAATCGGACGGCATAACAGGATATAATCATATACTCGAAAAAGATGCACTGTTTGGTCTGCTGCTCGGCATTGAGATGATGGCGGTGACCGGGAAAAATCTCGGTGAATATCTCCATGCTATTATGGAAGAATTCGGCTACTATTATCCGGACCGGTCCGGTATTACAGTGGATCCGGAGCTTGTCGGGGAACCGCTTGTCGAAAGGCTTTCCCACATCCAGGAACATTACAAGGAAGGGACTGTTTTCATGTCCCGTACAGGGCAGAAAAGAGTAATAAATGCAATAACCCTTGATGGAACAAAACTCGTTTTCGACGACGGATCATGGCTCATGATCAGACCGTCAGGCACAGAACCTAAAGTGAGATTTTATATAGATTCAAGAAGTGAAGAGGATAAGAAAGAGGTATTCGCAATAGCAGAGAGGATAACCAGAGAAGCAATCGGGATTAAGGGTCTCATAATTGAATAGACATTTATCAGAAAATCTCCCCTTACCCCTCTTTACCAAAGAGGGGTATTATTCCTCCCTTTGGAAAAGGGAGGTGAGGAGGGATTTTATACATCAATGATGTCATTATTTTGAGACTGTTTATAAAAGGAGGAAACCATGCAGATACTGATACTCTATTATTCGAGGGGAGGGAATACAAAAAAACTTGCAGCAGGAGTTGCAAGGGGCGTTGAATCAACCGGGCTGAAAGCCGTTCTCAGGCATACACAGGAGGTGACGAAGGATGATTTCCTTGACTCCGCCGGAGTCATTGCAGGCTCACCAGTCTATTTCGGGACCATGGCAGCAGACCTGAAACGGGTCATAGACGAATACGTCGGACTACGATTGAAAATGGAAAATAAAGTCGGGGCTGCTTTTGCAACAGGCGGCCATCACACCGGCGGCAAGGAGACTACGATACTGTCCATCTTACAGGCTATGCTTATTTACGGCATGATAATCGTCGGCGATCCTATACATGCATCCGGTCATTACGGCGTTGGATGTGTAGGCACCCCGGACGAAAGGGGAATGTCTGATGCCTTCAAGCTGGGAGAACGGGTTGCTAATTTGTGCCGGAAGCTACAGTAAGCTTTCAGACTTGCCAGCCTTCTGCATGGAAAAGTAAGGTTCCTGAATCAGCTCACTTTTGCATATCGGGCATTTCCCCGGCTTGGTGATTTTATCCCTTTTTTTAAACTGAAACCCGCATTTCCTGCATTGTGCAGGGGTAATTATGAGATGGCCGGCTCTCTTAGTTGATGTCTTCTGTATATGTTCAAGGTGACCATAAATGTCCTTTTCAGAGACCATGATTTCCTTTGATAACTCTTTTGCAGAAAGCGACGTCCTCTCAAGCAGTGACATGATCCTCTGCCGGATTGTTTCCGTTCTCTCAACGGGGAGGAAAGGTTCTGCCTGATCTGATTTCCTGCTCTTCTTCCCTTTCACATTTACANCCTATTNCTTTATTCAGAAAGCACTTTATGCATGGACTTGACGAAGTTTCCAAAGAGAAACGGGTTNAATACCCCCTCACCTTCAGTCTGCATCAGAGCGAGGACTTCCTTGATTTCAAGCGCACGCCGGTANGGTCTCCGGCTGCGTAACGCATCGAAAAAATCAGAAATTGCAACAATCTGACTGCAGAGGTGCTGCTTCTTTGNATTGCTATTCATCCTGGGATACCCTTNTCCGTCNTATTTCATATGATGTTCGAAAGCAACAATAGGGGCAAGCCGGGGAAGCNCTTCCATTTTCCCGAGGTACCGGGCTCCATAGAGAGGATGGAGCTGTATCTCTTCCCACTCTTCACTGGTAAGGGCCGCCTTTTTTTCCAGAATCTCCTTTGCTATAAATAACTTGCCGACATCATGGAGGAGGCCGGCTATGCCGATATCCCGAAGAAGATCATCCCTTATATTGAGGCTTTGCGCCTGGAACATGGAAAGCACGGCCACATTCATTGCATGGGTATAAGTGTATTCGCTGTATGACTTTACAGGACTGATCAATTTCAGGATGCTCACTTCTTTCTTGAANGTAATGATGAAATTCACTACGATTTCCTCAAGACCTGCGATATTCAACTTCTTAAAGGGAGAAATCCCATTATATACTTCTTTTACTATGGAAACCTGTTCTGAGGCAAAACCGGCAAGGTTCGAGAGATCCAGATCAAAATCCACCTTCAACCCGCCAATTCTGACATCAACAATACCATACCGGATATGCGGACCGGGGGTTAACCCCTCATCAAATGTTACCATGTTCGCAATGAATTGTTTCAATTCCGGCAGAGAAATCCCCTTCAGAAAATCAACACGCGTAATCCCTTTTCTCTTAAGCCTTTTAATGAAATTATGCCCCTGAAGCCCTATCTCCCTTAACGGTGTCTTATTGACCACCAGATCATCTTCGACAATCATCATTTCAATACTTTCTGCTTCCCGCAGGATTTCATGGAGTATGGCAAGCGCTTCACCGGCGAGGTCGTCAATCGCCGAGTGTTCCTGCGAATAGAGCGAACAGTTCGTCACTGCTGACATTACGAAAGAGAGAAACTTTTTCACCTGCTCCATTTATTGTTCTCCTCGCTTCTGCAACCGCAGTGATTCTTCCCTGATGTAGTGATTCTTTGATTTCAGGCCTGCTTCCACCAGGACCTGAACGGAACTATAGGGAAATTTTTTCAGTGTCCTGTATATTTCTTCCCTGAGTTTTTCTGCTATTCCCTTAAAGAGGATACTCTTGCTGGAAAGCAGATCCCTCAGCATATCAAGAGAACGGGGGTCTCCTATTTCGCCAAGAGCCTTCACCAGAGGGATTTTGTTGTATAGATCCGCACCGGTTATTCCCCGTTTTCCAAGCATTCGCAATAAATCAGGGACAACCTCTTTAATCCTGAACGTTCCGGAGAGCACTATCGCCTGCTCAACCTGCTCTGGTGAGTTTGAAGAAAGATACTCCCTGACAGTGTCAATGCCATAGAGGTCCCCCGCGTTCAGGAGACACTTAATCGCTTCAACACTTACCCTGAGATTTTCATGACGGCAATAAGGTCTTACATGCGCGAGAATATCGGGATGTCCGCACTCGCCGAGTATATACAGCATATTTCTTTTCACAAACCAGCGGCTGTCACCAAGCCGCTTCACCGCCTCCGGGATGATCTTGTCACCGAACTGTTTGAGAAGGCTCATGAGAAATCTTCGAATAGTCTGTGATTCCTCCTTTGCAAGCGCATCCATCAGGAAAGGGATGATCTCATCTCCGTAATATTCACAGAGCGCCCACGCTTCTTCCCTCATCTGCCTTCCGAGCAGTCTGAGGGAATCAAGGAATATCGCAATGAATTCCTGTGAATGATAAAAACGGAGANNCTCGGAAGTGATATCAGGGAATCTGNCGACCATGCTGCTTTCCTCAAAAACCTTTAANGATTTGAGTATCTGTCCATACTGTCCTGTCCAGAGGAATTGCTCAACCTGCTCCCGGATAATTCCAACAAAAGTCCTGTATTCCTCTTCTGAAAGAACATCGGACACAAGCAGTTCGAGCAGTGTCTGATTGAAATCCCTTTCGATAATATCGTCATTGAAATATTTTTCTGATTCCTTCGGCAGTGTTACCAGAATCCCTGATGCCCTGAAATCAAGCAGCTTCTGGATCTCTTTCTGATAGGTTCCGGATATATATGCCTGGAAGCCATCTCCTTCCAAAAGACTGACAAGATCAGGAGAGAGAAATATGTCATCAACCAAAAGACCGTCATCGAGGTTGAGCTGAGACAGCCCTCCCTGATTGAATTCACCCAATTTCTCAAGGAGGTTTTTTAACACATCCGGGATAACTACTTTTTGTTCGTTCATGGCGCTCAGCAGTTCGATAACCTCATCCACAGATACTTCCTTTAACTCTTTATATGCAGCATCTATATCTGTTGAAAACGTCCTTGCCGTTGAATTGAGAAATTGTCGTTTGAGTTCCGGCTTGAGGCCGTTGATAAAATCAAGGAGTCTTTTCAGATCCTTGCTGCTGAATGCACTTTCTGATGACCTCCTTATATACGTGGTAATCACCTTATCATATGTTTCTTCTTTCAGATTCTGCTCCTGATTCCTGTTAAGAAGATGTGCAAGAACATCAGGGGGGATCTCTCTGAGTTCATCTGCTATGTCTTGAGTCTGCAGTGTCCCTTCAAGCAAACCATATACATATCGTTCCCAGAGTGGCCCGCCTGAACCTTCTTTCAGGGTCTTGCCTTCACTGAATGCAAACGCGTCATAATCAACAAACCCGACTCTTAGATGGATCAGGTTCAGCTCCCTGAATTCGTCCTGAATAACATCAACNGGCTGATCGCCTGATTTCTCNGATATGAACCGATGGAATTCATAGAGCTCTTCCCTTGAAAGACCGGTAACAAANGTCACTGAAGCNATATTCAGCCTGCTGAGATGCAGCGCAAATTCTCTGAATACCGGGTTCTTCTTATCCAGATAAAACTCGTCGATAATGAGTGTATCTTTCGCTATGGCAAGGGTTATTTCCGGTCTGAGTTCAAACAGTCGCTGAAGGAATTCAAAAGCCCGGTCCAACGATTTCTCAACAGACGGGTGTTCTTTCGGATAGATCGCTATATTTCGGCGGGAAATATTCAGTTCAATAATTGCATCGCTGAGGAGTCTCGCATCCAGAGGAACGCGGTCTTTCTCTTCAACCATGGTAATCATTATACAAAAAAATAATGTCTATGAGTTGTTTTTTTGTCTCTCTTTCAGCCTCTCTAATGTTGCAGCGAGAAAATGCAGGACATCTTTCAATCCTGTATTCGTAACAGCAGAAACAGCAAAAAACTGTCTGCCTTGTATTGCACAGTGTTGTTCAAGTTTCTTTAACCGCTCTCTCCCCCCTGCTACATCGAGTTTTGTTCCCACAACGATTTGCGGCTTTTTAAGGAGTTCTTCATTATAAAGTCCGATTTCCCGGCATATAGTTTCGAAATTCTCTACAGGATCACCGGGAGAGAGGTCCGATATATCAACAAGATGGAGAAGTACCTTTGTGCGCTCGGTATGTCTGAGGAACTGAAACCCAAGTCCTATACCCCGGTGAGCGCCCTCAATGAGACCGGGTATATCAGCAACAACAAAACTGCGGAAATCGTGGAGTTTTACCACTCCGAGGACAGGGGCAAGGGTGGTAAAGGGATATTCTGCGATCCTGGGCCGGGCAGAAGATATCACCGAAAGAAAAGTGGATTTCCCTGCGTTGGGCAGTCCTATCAGACCGACATCAGCAAGGAGTTTCAACTCAAGTATTAACCGGCGTTCTTCACCCTGCTCTCCCGGCTGTGCAAACCGGGGAGCCTGCCGTGTCGGTGTCGCAAAATGCGAATTGCCGAGTCCGCCTCTTCCACTCTTTGCAGCAATAAATTGCATGCCTTCCTTATCCATATCGGCAAGTATAAAATTCGTATCAGCATCTTTTATAATCGTACCGACGGGTACGGTGATGAGAAGGTCATCGCCGTTTTTCCCGTGCATCTTTTTGCCCATTCCATGCTGGCCCTGTTTTGCCCTGTATTCCC
>JGI11641J44799_10000357_pt1 | contig 13510 bp, 10 predicted proteins | sample WetSurSiteA1Bulk_FD_44799 | JGI IMG/M metagenome (IMG submission 44799) | reverse complement strand
TTTATGTGGAACTTTGCCGGGCGGCAGAATGACGTCCAGGCGAATTTTAAGACCGAGATCAACAAGGGAAACTGGATCTCGGGAATTCCTTTTCTTGACAACCTGAGACTGGGCAATCAGGATAAACTTCCCGATACCATGCGCAACAATAAGGCCCGTAACCGTTATTTCATGCTGCCTTTGCTGTTGGGACTTGTCGGACTCTTCTTCCATTATAAAAGGCACCGGAATGATTTCCGGGTTACCCTGGTACTGTTCATCATGACCGGCCTGGCTATTGTGGTTTACCTGAACCAGAACCCGATGCAGCCCCGCGAACGTGATTATGCCTATGCCGGCTCTTTCTATGCATTCGCCATCTGGATTGGATTGGGAGTACTTGCCCTGTATGACCTGCTTCAAAAGATCACGCCGAAATCATCCGGCGCGGTGCTGGCGACCCTGATATCCCTGGTGGCCGTTCCGGCCGTAATGGCCAAAGAAAACTGGAACGATCATGACCGTTCCGGAAGGTTTATCGCCCGGGATTTTGCTTACAATTACCTTAATTCCTGTGCTCCTAATGCTATTATTTTTACCAATGGTGATAATGACACCTTCCCGTTATGGTATGCCCAGGAAGTGGAAGGAATCCGCACCGATGTCAGGGTCATGAACCTGAGCTACCTGGGAGCCGACTGGTACATTGAGCAAATGCAACGCAAGGCCTACGAATCAGATCCTGTTCCTTTTTCTCTGACCCTGGACCAATACCGTTCCGGTAACCGTGATGTTGTTTATATCCTTGACCGCCTGAAAGGCTACACCAACCTTCGTGAGGCCATTGAGTTTGTCGCCAGTGACGATCCCCGTACCAAGCAGCTGGCCGAAGTCGGACGGAAAGTAGACTATATCCCTGCCCGCAGGTTCTATATACCCGTGGATACAGCCAAGGTGGTTGCCAACGGGACAGTCCCCAGAGATAAGGCATATCTGGTGCAACCTGAGATGAAATGGGAATTGCCGTCAGATCGTAATTACATTACCAAGAATCACCTCATGATCCTGGACCTGCTGGCCAACAGCAATTGGGAAAGACCTATATACTATGCCATCACTGTATCAGACGACAATTACCTGAACCTCGACAGGTTTTTCCAGATGGAAGGCCTGGCATACAGGGTTGTGCCTTTCTCCTCCCAGGGCGACATTTTTGGCCGCGGCGGTATTAATACTGAGGTGATGTTCGATAACATGGTCCATAAATTCCGGTGGGGCGGAGTGGAGAACCCGGATCTCTACCTCGATGAAAATGTGACCAGGATGCTGGGCAACTTCAGAAGCAGTTTTGCCCGACTGGCCCTTCAACTCATCGCTGAACATAAATCCGACATGGCCCGGGAAGCGCTCGACAAATGCCTGGCAGTGATCCCCGAAACGGTAGTCCCTTTTAACATTTACAATGTTATGCTTGTCGAAGCCTACTACCAGTTAGGTGACTCTGCACAGGCAAACCGTATTGCAACCGGAATTAAAACAAATACTTACCAGGACCTGGAGTATTTTATCAGCCTGGGCAGCAAGTATTCTTCCTACCTCAGTTATGAGCAGCGGATAGCCTTTTATACTCTGGATGAACTCAGGAGAATGGCCACTACCTATAACCAGCCGGAGCTGAAAGCTGAAATGGAAAAGAAAATGCAGGAATATGCTGCCGCATTAAACGTTGCCTTTTGATGATGCAATGAACCTGGTAAGGATCCCCGGGATATTGAAAAGAGTATTTCCGGAAATCATTTGGGATATCCGTGGTGAAAGACCATCCCTTTATCTCACCTTCGATGATGGGCCCACTCCGGAAATCACCTCAGCGGTACTTTCCGTTTTGGAGCAATACAAGGCAAAAGCTACATTCTTTTGTATTGGAAGAAATGTTGAAAGACATCCGGAGATATACCGGAAGCTGGTGGAAAGCGGCCATGCAACAGGCAATCATACTTACAGCCACCTGAAAGGATGGTATACGTCCGATCAGGAATACTTCAACGATATCGCCCTGGCCGCCCGCTTCGTCCCCTCAGGTTTATTCCGCCCGGCCTATGGCATGATAACACCACGCCAGCTGAAATACCTGAGAACATTTTACCGGATCGTCCTGTGGGATGTAATGAGCTTTGACTTTGCCTTCAGCACCTCTCCCGGAAAATGCCTGAACAATGTGATTCGGTTTGCCGGGAATGGATCCATCGTTGTCTTTCATGATTCCTGGAAGGCTTCTGAGAAAGTATTGCACGCCCTGCCCCGCGTTTTGGATTATTACTCCGCAAAGGGATTTGAATTTAAAAGCCTCCCCAGTTAACAATCAGCGTATTTATAGTGTATTGGCCGAATTGCATTGGTAATAAAATGCAGGGATATTGATCTGGTTGCACGGAAAAAAAAATAAAAAACTAAATTTTTAGTTGCATAACTAATTATTTAGTTATATCTTTGTTGAAGAATTTATCAGCTATGGAAAAGAAAGAAGAACGACTCGAACTGACGCGTGCCGAGGAGGAGATCATGCAGATCCTGTGGAACATCAAAAAGGGATTCGTAAAGAATATCGTGGAAAAATTTCCCGATCCCAAACCCGCATACAATACGGTTTCCACCATTGTAAGGATACTGGAGAATAAAGGATTCGTGGATCATGCAGCCTACGGGAAGACCCATGAGTACTTTCCACTGGTGCAAAAGGATGAATACCGCAAGCAAAATCTCAACACCCTGCTGAACAATTACTTTGGCGGTTCATTCCGGCAGCTCGCCTCCTTCTTTATCAAACATGAGAAAATGGACATCCGGGAACTGGAGGAAGTACTGCGCCTGATGAAAAAAGAACAGGATAAGAAATCCTAAAACCGAAACAGGATGAAACCTTTTATACTGTACCAATTAAAAGCAGGCATCTGTCTCATGCTTTTCACCGGGCTGTATTACATCCTGTTCCGGAAAGAAACCTTCCACCGTTTTAATCGCTTTTACCTGCTGGGATCCTTACTGCTCGCTGCGGTCATTCCTGCCGTTCACCTGGGGGGATTCAACCCCGGCAGCCCGTCTCTGCCTGTACGAATCCTGGAGGCCGTTGCGGTTTATGCCGGGAAAGCGGCTACTGACGACAACACAGCGCTGCAATCAGGTACCCTGCTGGCCCTGATATACGGCGGTATCGCATTATTGTTTACCGGCTACCTGCTGGCCCAGCTGATCCACCTGGGTCTGCTGGCCTTCCGTTGCGAAAATGCCCGATGGAATGATTTTCACCTGGTGATCCTGCCGGATAAAAACCATTCTTTTTCGTTCTTCAATTTCATTTTCCTCAGTATGCCGGCCGGAGAGACGCCCGGACAAAGCCCGGTGTTACGACATGAAATGGCCCATGCCCGGCAGTGGCATTCACTGGATATCCTGCTGATCCAGATCATAAAAATATTTCAATGGTTCAATCCATTTGTCTACCTGGCTGAAAAAGCCTTACAAGAAACCCACGAGTACCTGGCGGATGCTGCCGTTTTGGAGCAGGACGGCGAGCCCGGCAGGTACCGGCTGCTCCTGCTTACCCAGGTTTTTGGGTTACAACCCGGGATTTTTAACTTTTTTAATCATTCACTCATTAAAAACCGTCTCACCATGATGACAAAAGAAAAATCCCCTTTGCGCAACCGGTTTAAGTACCTGGCTGCGCTGCCCCTGGTGCTTTTGCTGGGGCTTGCGATGTGCTGCAAGACGAATACTCCCGAAGCACCCGCTCCGCCACCACCTCCTCCCCCTCCGCCTCCGACGGAAGAAATAACAACAACAGAAAATGAACCTGCCCTTATTGAGGTAGATGAACAGGCTTCTTTTCAGGGAGGTGATATTCTTAAATTCAGGGAATGGGTGCAGAAAAGCCTGGTTTACCCGGAAGAAGCCATCAAAAAAGGTATTTCCGGCAAAGTTATGCTTCAGTTTGCCGTTAACTCCAGCGGGAAGGTATGTGATATAAAAATACTGCGGGGCGTTTATCCTTTACTGGATAACGAAACCATAAAAGTTATAGAATCATCTCCCGATTGGGTTCCCGCAAAAAAGGCTGGGTCGAATGTCAAACAGCAATTCGTAATACCTGTAATTTTTGCCCTGCAATAATTGGTTTGGTATTGCAGGCAGGATTGAAAAGGACATGATGTAGAGACGTTGGCCTCAACGTCTCTACGGATGTTTTAAATTATTTTTCCGGATCATCCCCACCAGCATCCGCATGATAATACCGTAGATCCAGTCCACCTTTCCGGTCCATCCGCGAAGCAGTACCATCATGTACAACAGCTTGCCGAACCGCCCTTTCAGGCTAAGTCCGTATGAAGTGTCCCTGCCGATCATGCTGCGGCAATTCGAAGCCAGGAAGTGTATCCGCGGTGAACGGATCACCAACTTGGACAGGGGTTCGGGGATCTCATCGTTAAAATATTCCTCCAGCAGCCGCAGGGCCAGGAACAGATGCCTTTCGGCATGCAGCGAATATGCAATTTCCAGCAACCTGTTATAATCCAGCGTACCCCGTTTCAATTGCAGGAAAGCTCGGATATCCATCAACCATGCCAGCCGTGAAAACTGGTGCAATGCCCCATGGTAGCACAAGTATGCGAAGTAAGCTTCATCGGGCAACACCGGAACGGGGGTCCCGTCCAGATCCGAAGCGGACAGGGGCGATAAAAATCCCCTGAAAAGTCCGGCTGTCAGGTAAGTATTGGAACCGGGGCGGATATGCAGATCAATGGCACTGCGATTATCCCGGTTGTAATAATAAACTTCGCGCTTGGCAATCAGAAAAAGCTTCCGGTTGAGTCTTTTCCTATATTCGTTGAGATTGGAAAAGGTATAGCCGAGCTCCGTGAGAACTGCATGGGCTTCAAGGAGATCTCCCGCATTGACCAGGATGAAATCGAGGTCCACCGATTCTTTCAGCGCTTCCCTGCCGTAAATCATACGGGATAGCTGCGGACCCTTGATGCATACATAGCCGATGCCCCTTTCATTCATGGCTCCGGCAATACGCTTAAGCTCCCTGAGCTGGTTGAGTGACCGAAGTGCTCCTTCATGGCACCGTTTATTGAGCCCTGCAATTTGTTCGTCAGAAAAGACACGGGTATGTTCGTGCGCAAATTGCCGCAGATGATAGACCACCCGGTGTCTTTCCGCCAGCCGGATAAGCCTCCCGGTATCGACCGATCCCGGAATAACCTGTAATCCGGCATCTCCACCAAGAATCTTAAGCAATAACCCTATTTCTGTTTCTTTACTCATCACTCCTTACTGCTACTGCCTCGACTCATCCCTCGTCCCTTTTACTTCGTCCCTGTAATATATCAAAATCATGAGATATGTATAAAACGTCCCCCGCATCAGGTTATTCACATCCCCGGGATCGCGTTTCACCAGCTTGTCGTACCATTCGGCAAACCGGCTGAAATCAAAGATCTCATTCAGGAAAGCCGATGCTGAACAATTGCTGATCAGCGCCAGGATAGTTTCGCGTTCATTGACCAGGCTGTAATAGGTTTGCGGAATGGTGGCACCCGATTTGTCATTCCGCACCCTGATCTCTTCCGGGACAAATCCCCGTATAGCCTCCCTGAAAACATACCTGTTATTACCATGATGTTGCTTGACCCAGGGGGGAAAGGACAGGTAAGTCCGTATCAGGTCCTCATCCAGCAAAGGATACCGATACTCGATACCATATTGGGCAGCAGCTGCATAGCAATATTCCATGCGCTGGGGAACGTGGTTCTGCATAATTCGTGCTAATTGCCTCTTTGCCAGTGGTGGATGCCAGGGGATCCTGTATTCTTCTGAGAAACTCTGTTTTAGCAAATGTTCTGCAGCAAATTCCCTTCGAAGCGGTAGATTTGTAAACCGTTGTTCCAATAATTCAGGGGAAATAACCCCGGTCTTATAAACCGGTTGATATAAAAGCGATGCTACGTATTTAGCTGCAAGATAAAAGGGCTTCAGTAATGATTTTGGGGTGACTCCGCTAAAGAACAGTTCATCCCTTATCGCCCGCCATTGCCCTTCACGGATCATTTCATTCCATGGTATGGCAATCCGGGCTGACACAACCTCATCGCCGCCAAAGCCGGATAACAGCACATCAATGCCCTTTTCACACGCCGTTTTATAAATGCCATGGTTGAAAACACTGAAGTTCTGCTGGATGAAGCACCCCTGTATCTGGTTTGCGTATTCGATCAACTCGGAGATTTTAAGCCCCAACCGGTCAATACCCACCCAGTTCATCGGGCCGAACGCAACCATCGATGCAATGAATTCCCGCTCATCGTTGAATTCAATTTCAGTACCCTGCGGAAAGATATTCGAAAAAGCTGTAAAAGAATAACTTTCCTGTTTGCAGAATGATGCAGCAATGCCACACACAGCCGATGAATCCAGTCCCCCACTCAATTCCGAGCCAAGGTTGCTGACACCCTTACATCTAACCTTCACGGCACTCATAAGCTTTTCCCGGAATAAATCTACATAGTCTTCCTCCTTACCCAACCTGATTTTTTCTTCCGGATCAATATGCCAGAAAGGTAAGATTTGTAAGTTATCTCCCCGGTAACGAAGGAGATGTCCGGGTTTCAAACGGGAAATGCCTGCATAAGCGGTTTGGTCCTTGCCGAGCTTGGCTGTTATCAGTGTATTCAGAAGGTACTCCTTGCGGATCAAAGGTCCCACAGAATGAGTTTTAACAATATAGCTCAGTTCCGAACCGAAAATGAAACTGTCATGGATTTTGCAATAAAAGAACGGCCGCACGCCCAATGGATCCCTGCCACAGAATACTTCACCCGTTTCCTGGTTGAAAATAACAAAGACAAAATCGCCGTAGAGGTACAGCAGGCATTTCTCGCCCCATCTGAGGTAAGCTTCGAGAATCAACGACGCATCTCCCTGCGTCTCTCCCTCTTTCCCCATCCTCCTTATAAGCTCTTCCCGCTTATAAAGGGTTGCATCAGCTGCAATAGCCCATGGTCCCATGACGGCCATTGCATCCGATCCCGTAACCAATGGATTTTCAATGACAACTGCCGCGGCCATGTATGCCCCGGGAGCTTCAATGGCCTCTATCCTGCGCGGCTTGATATATCTGGCAGCACCCTGCATCCTGCTGATGAGTTCCTGGTCAGGTGCCTGCATCCTGGTATTCAAAATACCGAAAATCGGTGGCATGGATAAGAATTTGTACTGCTCTAAATTACATCCTTATTTTTAAATTTTAATTTGCATGGCCTTTCACTTTTCACTTATCACTTTTCACTTTTCGTTATTCATTGTTTTCCTACTTTTGTGCTATGTCCAGTAAAAACATATATAGCTACCGGGCTTTTGGTCTCAATGTGTCCTCCGAAATCCCGGTAACAGGGTTCGAACCCGCAATGTTTGTATCTCCCGATGTTACGATCCGTTCAGGTGAGGTACCGGAATTATTACCGGGAGCTGTCAACAAAGGTGTTTTATACCAATCAACTGATAAGGAATTTATCCTGCGTATCGATACTGTCGCGGCATACCATGTCAGAAATGGGAGTGAGATCATTGTTCAACGCCTGGGGAAGGCTTCTGAAGGGGAAGTCTCTGCTTTTCTTATCGGCACTTCCTTCGGAGCCCTGCTTCATCAGCGAAAGCTTTTACCCTTGCATGCCTGTACTGTGCTTTTCAATGAACGGTGCCTCGTGTTTGCAGGGATATCAGGCGCAGGAAAATCCACCCTGGCCGCCGCGCTGATTAACAAGGGGGGCACGCTGGTAGCTGATGATATTTCCGTGATCGACTTCTCCTTGACCAGACCTGCTGTTCGTCCTGCCTTCCCTTATTTAAAAATCTGGGACGACAGTCTGACACACCTGGGCATTTCGGCAACCGGACTGGAACCGGTGAGGGGCGAGCTGAAAAAGTATTATCTGCCGGTTCCAAAGTTTTCACGTGCATATGCAGAGATTGATCAATTATTTGTTCTGAACAGTCATAACCGACCCGAATTCGAAATCAAGCCCTTGCAGGGCATGGAGAAGTTCAGGGCTCTGAAGAAACACACCTACCTGTTCAGGGGTCTGGCCAAAACCGGACGGGAGCAGAATCACTTCGTTCTGGTCAACCGATTGGCCAGACTGGTGCCAATGAGTGTACTAACGAGACCTGATGGAGATTTCAATACCAGCAGGCTTGTCCAACACATTTCGGATTTCATGAACCAAATTTAATATGGATGACCCAAAGAAAATAGTCTGGCTGGCCTCCTACCCCAAATCAGGCAATACCTGGTTCAGGGCTTTCCTGACTGCCTTGCTTAATCCAAACATAACGGAAATTGACATCAACGATCTATACCAGACGACTATTGCCAGCAACCGGCAGTTGTTCGATGATGTGACCGGGGTATCATCTTCTGATTTGAAGCAGGAGGAAATAGAAAGACTCCGTCCTTTGGTTTACCGCATGAATGCGCAGGAATCCGGGGAAATCCTTTATCATAAGGTTCATGATGCCTGGACCTTCACAAACGATGGAAATGCACTTTTCCCGGCAGACATTACAAAGGCGGTTTTATACTTCATTCGTAATCCACTGGACGTTGCTGTCTCCTTTTCTCACCACCTTAATACAAGTATTGACAGAACAATAAAGATCATGAATGATCCTGAGTACGCATTTTGTCAACGTAATGACCTGCTTCACAACCAGCTGCGGCAGCGCCTCCTGACCTGGAGCGGACATGTTAAAAGTTGGGTGGACGATTCGCATTTGCCAATTCTTGTCATTCGTTATGAGGACATGCAAACCAAGCCTGCTGAAACTTTTTCCCAAGCGACTGCCTTCCTGGGAATGAACGTCAAACTTAAAGAAATTGAAACCGCATTAAACCTGTCCTCTTTTAACCGCTTGAAGCAGATGGAAATCCTTAAGGGATTCTCAGAAAAGAATGCAGCCTCACCCATCTTTTTTCGAAGTGGAATCGCAGGTGACTGGAAAAACAACCTTTCAGGAGAACAGGTGGAGAATATTATTCAGCTCCATAGGGAGGTAATGGTACGGTATGGTTACTTATAAGAATCCGGCTAACTTACATAACATATTCTACAGACCATCTTCTGTTCACAATTACTTCAAAATATTCAATAAATTACATATATTTACGTAACCTTTATACCTTTGCCTGCAGTACTTAAACAATTTGAGCCGCATGGGAATTTTTGCAGCCAGAAAGGAAATTACTCCCGACAGCTTTTTACAGCGTAAAGGTGACCTCCTCTTCAATGAAATAGACGGCGAGGTGGTTATGCTCAGCATTGAAAACAATGAGTATTACGGCATGGAAAAAGTAGGTTCACGTATATGGGAATTGCTGGAAAATCGCTTAGGCTTTAAAGAATTGGTGACCAGGCTTATGGAAGAGTACGAAGTATCAGAACAGCAATGTACAACAGATACATTGGCATTCCTGAAAAAGCTGGAGGAAAAAAAACTTTTAGTAATTCTATAACCTGTGGCACTGCGCTATTATATCAGAAGATTTTTTGAGATTCCCGGTGAAGAAAGGAGATTATTTCTTTATGGCCTGTTTGTTTCCAGTGTCTTTTTCTTCATCACCCATACAATTCATTTTAGGTTTTACAGGAACCTGTTGTCGAGAAAACGCTGTACCCTGTCAGGTGAAGAAGAAAATTCCGAGTGTTCCATTAAAATGCTAAAAAGAACTTTAAACCGGATCACCAAGGCCTTTCCTTGGGAATTGACTTGTCTGATTAAAGGAATAACTTTTAAAATCCTGGCTAATTCCTTAGAATTGAATTGCACCTTGTCATTTGATGCTTTAAAACTAGATAATGGAAGTATGATAGCACATTCCTTCATCAGTAGAAAAAATAAAATCATTTATCTAGAGGTGGATCCTTTTAGAAATCCACAAGGACTTATTAATATTATATAAATGGATGAAAATAAAAGCAATATCGAATCGATAAAGAGAAAAGAATGGAACCCACCCGATTTGTTTCAGTTGGATTTTAGGAGAACATCAGGTGGTACTTCTGTGGCCAATTATGAGGATAAATATAACAATAATCCAACATCAGAGACCAATTAGATATTTTACTTGCATTATCCGTGTAAATATGAAAAGAACACTATTCACTTCTCTCTTGATTATGTTCATTTCCATCCTCGGGTTAAATGCCCAGAATTGGATACAATCGACTGTAATCAAAGGTTCGAATATAGAACCCAAGTATTCTGTAGTTGATAATGCAGGTAATATATATATCTATTCTACCTTCACTGATACCGTTTATACCTTCAATAATCTTAAATCTTACGGTGTAAGGGATATGATCCTCAAAAAAATAAATGCACAAGGAGAAGTTTTGTGGCACAATCATATCGGAAGTACCAAAAATGACAACGCAGGTGGAATAACTAAAGACGAGAACAATAATATTTATATTTTGGGCAATTACTTTGGCAATTGTCGTTTCACACTGAATGACTCAATCATTAATACCGGTAACGGGGATGTGTTTCTGGCAAAATATAATCCTGACGGCACCTTTTTATGGGCAAAGAGAATCTGTTCTGCCACAACCAACCAAGGCGCTACTGACTTAAAATTCGACGGATCCAATAAACTGGTGACTACCGGTTATTACACAGACTCTCTGATTGTTGGAATTGATCCTGCAAATTCCGATACCCTGCTTGCCAATGGTTATACTGCCAATTTTATTGCCGTTTTTGATGTCGATGGGAACCTGCAATGGTCCAAACGTATTTTGGGCACTTATAATTTGTCCAGGATCATTAAAACTGATATCAGCCAGAATGGTTATTATTTCGGTGGCTATTTCCAGGGTAGTATGTATTTTGATGTCGGTACCATCACTAGTTATTCGCCCGCAGCCTATGATGCCTATATTTATAAAACTGACTTCAGTGGAAACGGACAGTGGGTAAGGCGAATTCGGGGTCAGAATAATGAAAATTTCAGGACACTTACAACGGATGAATTTGATAATGTGTATATTTTAGGGAATTATAGCAGTCCGACCATCTTTGTGGATTCCACTGAGACAATTACAAAAACGTACACAGGCAATTCGGGCGGGTTTGATACTTTTGTCGGTAAATACAACCGTAGCGGAATACTGCAATGGTTTCTCCGGAAAGGAAGTTCAGCCAAAGACATATACAACGATTTTGTGGTCAGGAACAACGTTATCTTTGCCACAGGTTATTTCACCAATCAGATCATATTTAACAATGATACGCTGAAAACCAGCAGTTCTACCAATTCGGATGCCTTTGTAGCTGCCTTCAACGAGATCGGTGACCCCATTTCCGGAGTAAGTATTGTAGGAACAGGCAATTATGAGGATGCAGGGACCATAGTTAACATGGACGCCAACTCACGAGCCTATGTCTCAGGATATTACAGATCACAGCAGATTCAAATCGGTAGCCAGACTTACACAAGCAGCAATGTTAACAAAAGCGACCTGTTCTTCGCCATTTACCAGCAATCTTTCCAGGCCGTTATCACCAATGAGCAGATGGTATCCTGCAACGGATTGAGTGACGGCATGCTCACGGTTACTCCGTATTTCGGTCGTCCTCCTTATACCTATTCCTGGAGCCACAACACCTCCCTGAACAATCCGGTTGCCGATAATTTACCGGCAGGCACCTATACGGTTACCATAACAGATGCCAACAGCACACAGGCAATTAAGACAGCCGAAGTAACCCAGCCCCAGGTCCTGGCTATTAATGATCTGACCACTCCCGTTAGCTGTTACAACGGCAGCGACGGTGCCATTGATGTTACAGTTATCGGCGGAACACAGGTTGCCGGTTACAATTACTTCTGGACCACGCTGAATGGATCGGGTATAGTGCCGCTCGGACAGGACCAGAGCGGGCTGACCGATGGGACTTATTCTTTATCGGTGAAAGATGATAATAACTGCGAAGCATCTAAAGATATTGTCGTTACGCAACCGGCCAGGTTTAGCTATGATGGGACAGTGGTGACCGATATATTCATTCCGCCGGGTAGCAACGGATCCATCAACCTGACAGTTACCGGCAGCAACTCGCCCTATACCTATGCATGGACAGGTCCGTCGGGTTCGGGATTTACAGCTTCTTCCGAAGATATTGCCAACCTGAGCGCGGTTGGCCTGTACAACCTTACCGTTACCGACAGCAAAAGCTGTACTGCAGACACCTCCATTGCCGTGATTGACAACTTTACCATGGTTGCCCAGGTCACCGCCAAAACCGATGTGCTTTGCTTCGGCGCCGATGACGGAACTGCAACCGTTACGGTATACAACAGCACGGCCACCCCCTTCACCTACCAATGGAGCGATGGTGTCACACTTACTGACATTGCCACACGCACCAACATGCCTTCCGGTAATTATTCCGTACTTGTGACCGACGCTGCCTTGAATACTTCCAGGGCAACCATTAAGATCAACGCCCCCCCTGCTGCCCTGAATCTTCTGCTTGACCCGCAAGATCTGCACTGTTACCAGGACAGCTCCGGGGTAATCGATCTTACGGTGACCGGCGGATCCACTCCCTATTCATTTTCCTGGAGCAATACCTATACCGGAGAGGATCTGGTGAATGTTGCAGCAGGTACCTATACGGTCACTGTTACGGATGCAAATGGTTGTGAAGCCATTGGCAGTCAAAACCTAATCGAACCCAATGCCATTGCCCTGGATATTAGCCTATCCGGGGAGATCCTCTGCTACGGGGGTAATAATGTCTCGGCAACTGCTAATGCATCCGGAGGCTTCGGATCATTCAGCTACCTTTGGGATGACCCGGGAACGCAGGTGACCAAAACCGCCAATGAGCTTTCCGCCGGTACCTATCACGTTACGGTCACCGATGAAAACGGATGCTATGAAACCGGTTCCACGCTGATTACCCAGCCCGATTCACTTTCCCTGGAAGTGGATGTCAATAATCCCTGCCCGGGTGGAACAGACGGATCATTAATTGCTGACGCCAGCGGAGGGACAGGTCCGTATGATTATGAATGGTCAAATGATGTTTATGAACGTATAAATACTGACCTTGCTGCCGGGACTTATGGACTGAAAGTAACGGATCACAACAGCTGTAATATAGAACGGGAATTTACACTAACCAACCTTGACACAGTGAAAGTGGCATTGGTGGAGGTCACACCTCCCACATGTGATGGCCCCTCCAACGGCATGATCTCTATCTACGCAACAGGTGGTACGGGGGTTTATGAGTATTCCGCGGATGACGGACTGAACTTTGTTTCGGATTCCGCCATTGGCTCGCTGGCTGAAGGGACCTACCTTGTGGTTGTCAGGGATGACAGGGAATGCTCTTCGGAGGCATACCCGGTTGTCCTGATCATTTCAGAAACGTGTGCCCTCGTAGTTTACGATGCTTTCAG
>JGI11641J44799_10000354_pt1 | contig 13599 bp, 12 predicted proteins | sample WetSurSiteA1Bulk_FD_44799 | JGI IMG/M metagenome (IMG submission 44799) | reverse complement strand
CACTTATGGCGGGATAAAACCTGATTATTATGTAGAATGGTTCTTGCCTATAAGTAAAGAACTTCTGAGAGTCTTGAAGCCTGATGGAACCTTCATATTGAATATTAAAGAAAAAGTTGTAAACGGCGAACGACATACTTACGTCATTGAACTCATTCTTCAAATGAGGAAACAAGGTTGGCTATGGACCGAGGAATTTATGTGGCATAAAAAAAATTGTTATCCGGGGAAGTGGCCTAACAGATTCAGAGATTCGTGGGAGAGGCTATTACAATTTAACAAAAGCAAGAAATTTAACATGTATCAGGATGAAGTCATGATTCCTATGGGTGCTTGGGCAAAAACGAGATTAAGGAATTTAAGTGAAACCGATATGATTAGGGATAACTCAAAAGTAGGAAGTGGTTTCGGGAAAAAGATTGCAAATTGGTTGAATAAGGATAAAGCTTACCCAACAAACGTGCTATATATGGCAACGGAATGTGCCAATAGAAATCATAGTGCAGCTTTTCCTGAAGCTTTGCCGGAGTGGTTCATAAAACTGTTTACAAAAGAAGGTGATTGGGTATTGGACCCCTTTGTGGGTTCTGGTACAACCACAAGAATTGCAAATAGGTTAAAGCGGAATTCTATCGGGATTGATATATCAAAAGAATATTATGAAATGGTCAGTGACGAGGCAAATTGTTATAAGGGTATGTTGCTTTTTGAAAGGCGGGCAAAGTATGGGAAGAATCGAAAATGAAGACGTAATCGCATTTATTGAAAAGAATATAAGTACTTTTCACGCTAAGAGATTGCAGAATCTTGAAGAATTAAAACTATCAACAATACTTAAAAAGAAAAATCCTTATCTATTTAAGGCAAAAAATATTCATACGGCTCAAGATCTAGTTAAACCACTTCTCGATGCCCATCTTTCTTCCCAGGAAGAAACAATATTTGGTGACTTTTTGGAGGGGCTTGCAATCTTCATTTGCGGAAAAGTATACGGCGGCAAGAAGTCTTCTGCCGAAGGAATCGATTTGGAATTTGTTAAGGATAATATCCACTATATTGTCGCGATTAAGTCAGGACCGAACTGGGGCAATAGCCAGCAAGTAATTAAGATGAAGGATAATTTTAGAAAAGTCAAAAGGATTCTTAGAACAAGTAATTCAAGGATAAATGTACAGGCAATTAACGGTTGTTGTTATGGTCGTGATAATAAACCCGACAAAGGTGATTATTTTAAATATTGTGGTCAAAGATTTTGGGAACTTATTTCCGGCAATGAAAATTTATATACAGAAATTATTGAGCCTCTCGGACATAAGGCAAAGGAACGAAATGAAGAATTCTTGATTGCCTATGCACAAATTATCAATAAATTCACGTTAGATTTTATGAATAAATTTTGTATTGATGGAAAAGTAGATTGGAAAAAACTGGTGAAATTCAATTCCAGTAAAGGTTTGTAATTTTCAAGCATTTTATAAGTCAAAGAACTAATGCAGATATACGACCTTTATAACCTCCTTAAAGAAGAACTCCTTAATGGTTCATCTGACCTCGTAACCCGTCAATCTGGGCAGATTATTCGGAACCGGATCGAGAGTGATATTGCAAAAGAAAAGGACGGTGAAGTTGTCGCTCTTGATTTCTCAGAGATCAACATTATCGATTACTCCTGCGCCGATGAGATCGTTGCAAAGCTGATTTCCCGACTCATCGGCAGCGAGTATGGGGAGAAATATATTGTTCTTGCAGGACTGAATGAAAATCAGAGAGAAAATATCGAGGTTGCTCTTGAGAGAAAAGAACTGGCTGTGCTGGCAAGGATGCGGGATGGCAGTCAAATCCTTATCGGTAGCCTCAATAATTATTTAAAGACAACATTGGATTTTGTTATAGAAAAAGGAAGGATCACAGCCAAGGATATGTCTGATGCGCTGAAACTTGAGATGAATACGAGCGGGACACGTCTCCTGAATTTGCACAAGAAGAAACTCATAAGGAGGATAGAGGAGATACGGGACGGCGGAAGGATTCTGGTTTATGAACATGTATAATAATATAGCGCGGGAAAGAGGTATCTATTGACGACATCCATAATTTATTTTGTCTCCGGGCTGATTATCGGCGGCGTCATAGCATGGCTCCTTGCGGTTTCACGCAGGCAACGACAGTCCGACCAACAGATCTCCGATATTCAGTCATCATATGCAAATCAGATCACCGCGCTTGAAAAGACGGCAAGCAGTGCAGGAGCCAGGGTAGAAGAACTGAGGCAGCAGGTTCAGCAAAAGGATGTCGAGATTGAGCAAATAAGAAACGAACTTGATATCGAACGTGAATTGAAAGCAAGATTCGAGGAATCACAGAAGNATCTCAGGGAAGAAAGAGAACGATTTGAGTCAATGACAACCAAGCTCAGCGATACATTTAAAGCCCTCTCTCTGGATGCGCTTTCGAAAAATACCGACGAGTTCAAAAAATATGCGGATGATTTTATAAAATTGGCTGAAGAAAAACTGAAGACACAGACAGTAGAAAGCAGGAAAGATCTCGATGGCAAAAAGGAACTGATTGACCAGAATATCGAGGTAATAGGGAAAACACTTGCTGAGGTCCAGCGAAAGATCGAGGAAGTCGGCAAAGCAAGTGGTGAAAAAATTACTGAAGTTGCTACGCTCATTAAAAAGCACGAAGAAGTTACTTTCCAATTGAAAGATACTACTGAGCGGCTCGGGAATGCTCTTGCAAGTTCGAAAAAAAGAGGGGAATGGGGTGAACGGATGGCAGAAGATATCATCCGTCTTATTGGGATGGTAGAAGGAATTAATTACATGAAACAGAAGACTCTGGACAGTTCAGCAGGCAGGCCCGACTATACTTTCTTTCTTCCCAACGATCTGAAGATCAATATGGATGTGAAGTTTCCTGTTGATAATTATATTCACTATCTCAATGCAGAATCTGATCACGACAGGAAACGGTATCGGGAAGAACTCTTAAAGAATACGAAAGTGATGATGAAACAGTTAACGACACGCGATTATATTAATCCCGCTGAAAACACTGTCGATTATGTGATTATGTTTATCCCGAATGAACAGGTATACAGTTTTATCAACGAAGCAGACAGAACAATAATGGATGAGGCGCTGAAACAGAAAGTCATTTTATGTTCTCCGTTCACCTTATATGCCGTGCTTGCGGTAATCAGGCAGGCAATCGAAAATTTCAATCTTGAACGGACTGCGTCGGAAATACTGAACCTGCTGAGTGAGTTTTCGAAACAATGGAATGTCTATAAAGAGAAATTCAGAATCATGGGGGAAAGGCTGGATGCAGCAAAAAAGGAATACGATATTCTTGTCACAACAAGGGGTAACATGCTTGAGAAGCCTCTGAAAAAAATAGAGGAAATCAGAAAACAGAAGGCTATTGACGTTGATGAAAAGATAAAACTTGATGAAACCGCATTACTTTGATAACGTTAAAATGGACGGTTATATTGAGATATAGGACAATTATAGTACTCTATACCATATAAAGGAGGAGGGGGTCATGTCAGAAAAATTAAGTCATGAGGAGTTTATCAGGAAGGCTGTTGTAAGTTTGAGGAAAGAAGGATACAAGGGGATTCATAGTGTATATTCCGGGTTTAATGAGGCGTTTAAAAAGTATTTCCAAGGTGAAAACCCTGTTGAGGTCACCAATAAACTTTCTAAGGAAGGGAAAATAATTATAAGGCCTGTCAGAGGGGGTGTCATGCTCTATCTGCCTGAGGAGGCGCCGGCCGCCAAAAGCTCTGCAGATGAAGCTCTGAGTAAAATGGGTATTGAGTAATGTCTCCGGTGCTCTTGAGAGACAAAAACACTCAGAAAAGTCCGGGGTAGCTTCAGGGTTGCAAGGGTAATACAGTGGGGATTTCCGGATAGAAGGGAGAAGCAAAGTAAGGCTATAAGAGGGGATCAACTCCAATGGAATGAAGCCATTCCCTGATCTCTTTTTTCATGGTTTTTGCATTATGACCGTGCCAGCGCTTTCGTTCTTTGGGGTTCTGCACTAAAACATCTTTGAAATTTCTGAACGCTCCTTTCCCATCCAGGGCAGTGGAGAGTTCCGCTTTTAATACAGGGTCTGCGACTGTATCAATAAACCGGGACATGGATGAAAAAGCAGCAGAGGAAGGTCTTTCAGGTACCCTGATGTATCTTGCACTTTCGTCAAGCACGATTTCCAGTATCATCTCGACCTCATCTCCCATATACTCCGGCAAATCAGGCACTTCATCAAATTCTATAGATTCGATTTTATCCATCATGTCGTCAAAATCGTCCAGATGCAGCATTGACTGCGCTTCTCTCAGTATCTCCTCTGAGAAGGCGATAACCTCTCCTGTCTCGCTATCGAGGAAATAGTCGAAATTGTCGCGGACGATGTCTTCCATCGCCTTCTGAATCTCGTCAAAATTAACTTTCAGCTTTTTCATTGTATAATTGAGAAAATGCCGTATTCTTCCTGCATACNGGTAACCAGTCGCATCCCCTGCAGAATTTCTCATACCAGATAGTAAATATCGCGGGTAAACGTTCACTTATCTCAGTCCATGAAGTACTTGGTCGGGATGAAAGTCCCAATAATTCTCTTGCTGTGCTGTCCATGTCGCGGATCTCTTCATCAGAATCTTGCCGATAGAAACAACGTCGTTCTTTCAGAAACGGACATGCTCTGCATACATCGTCGTCTCCGGTTACTATAGCTATGGGTTCACCGGTTTCTGCATTTCTGAGCACATAGCCGAGGTTTTCTATAAATCCGGGATTATATCCTTCTCCATTGAAGAAATGAAGACATATCAGATGATGACCTCTCAGGCTTACAGGAGGTTTATGCACAGATTTCAGATTGTTCATTCATTATACAATGACATTCATTCCATGTCATTCCCGCAATCCCGAAAGCCTTCGGGAGTCGGGAATCCTTCTTTTTAGGGAAAGATTCTCTATGAGTCGTAGACCGGACAAGCCGGAATGACCAAATGTGGCGGACTTGTGTCGCCTAAAATAATATTCTGCCTGGGAAAAGATTTGCTAACGTATCAAAGGGTCCTTTATTCCTGCCTCCCGGAACCCCTTAGCCCTGAATATGCAACTATCACATCTGCCACAGGGTATAAAAACAGTTCCAGAGTTCAGAGTTCGGGGTTCAAAGTTCTCTTTCTCATAATTTTTCACTCTTAACTTTTCACTTTTCACTTTTTTCGGTTGGGGATCATAACAACTCCAGGTCAGGGAATAGTCGAGTCCCAGTTCGACCCCTTTGTTGATGATCTCGGATTTCTTCATATGGATGAGCGGCGCCTGAATGTGAAACAGTACTTTCTTCTCAACAGCAACCTTGGTTGCAAGGTTAGCCATTACTTCATATGCCTTGAGATATTCGGGCCTGCAGTCCGGATACCCGCTGTAATCGATAGCATTCGCACCGATAAAAATATGTTCTGCATAAAGAACCTCTGCCCATGCAAGAGCGAAAGAAAGAAAGATCGTATTCCGGGCAGGAACATACGTAACAGGAATGTTAGTTAGAGAATTACCCCTCCTATACCCCCCCTTGCCAAGGGGGGGATGGGGGGGTGGGCTTTCTGACTGTTTCGGCACTGCAATATCATCAGTTAATGCAGAACCGCCTATTTCTCTGAGGTCGAATTGTATTATTAGATGCCGCTGAACTTCAAAAGCCGAAGCAACAAACTGTGCAGATAAAAGTTCTCTTTTATGCCGTTGATTATAATCGAAACTCAGAGCATACGTGTCATACCCTTCGGATTTTGCAATCGCCAGCGTTGTGGAGGAATCAATCCCGCCACTGAGGAGGACTACCGCCTTATTTCCGGTCATGGGAATCGCTAATAAATATCGTCGGTTGTTCCCTTGACACCATCAGGTCCTGTACTGAGAACAATGAAGGCATACGTATTATTTGTATAGAGATACTGATTACCCCATGGGTCTGTTTGCTGCGAAATCATATCAAGTTTCTCAGGGTACTGGCCGTGTCCCAATTGATATACCTTTATTCTNAATCTGAAATTATCGATTGCCTCAGCAGCCCTGAGTTTNTTCACCATCTGACTGCTGTCGANGAAGAAAGAGGAAAGCCCCACAACAAGNGCTACCAAAACNGCAAAGACAGGAATGAGCCTATAAGAGACCTTTAGTNTTTTTGGTGCTGCAACAGGTATTTCGGTAATAACCGGTGCAACAGTTTTCAGTTCGATAACCTTTTTTTCCAGCAGAGAGACGAGGGTTTTTGATACTTCGAAATCGTCATCNCCGCTCAGATCGATAATTGTGCTTACATCATTATCGCCATCAACCAGAGAGAGAATATCTCTTTCCTCNGGGGTCAATTCAGCCGTATNCCCTGNTTTTTTCGAGAATACCGTATCAAGGGTTATTTTCCCTTCTATGAGGGTCCATTCATCAACGATCCTTAATCCTTCCATNAGAAGGTGCTGGGTATCAATGGATATGGGAATGTCTTTATCTGCAGGCACTGCCTGTGGAGTAAATTCATAGGTGCCTTCTTTCCATGAGAAGATCTGTATGATGGTCTCCTTAATCTGCCCTGTCAGTATCTCTTCTAACTGATTACTTGTAGCCAATCCTTTTCTTACCAAAAGGTTCCCGAGTCTGGCATTGGTGCTCCTCTGTTCCTCAAGCAGGGTCTGGAGATCTTCCTCGCGGATAATTTCTTTTTTTACGAGGATTTTACCGAGTCTGTTTGCTTCTATCCTTTTTTTCGATTCAGCACCGGTGATGAAGCCTTCTATGAAGAGCAGTCTGGTCCTGTCCATCTTTCCTTCAATGGTAAGAACACCGGTCTTCCTCTGGAAAAAAATGAGCTGAAGAATATCGGCAAGACCAAAATCTTTGAGAGACCCTTCTAAAGCCATCCTTTTGCAACCCTCCGCCTGGTTATGACGTTTGCCAAAACATAGATAATTCCCATGAGAAACAGGGACAGGATATTCAACCAGAGATGAGAAAAATTCAGCATACCGATGACAAAGAGAGCATTCACGGCAGGGATGAGGAGAAAGAACAGGAAAGGCCAGAGAAANAGCATGCCCCTCAAAATATTCCCTGCATAAATAAACCCGGAACCCGGAAGGANGAGNGAGAGAAATTTTATTATATCCCTTTGTTTCTTCTTGTATTCATACACATTAAGGATACGGGCAATCCTCTCCCGCGCATCAAGTTCGTCAAGTTTTACCAGAGATTTGAAGCATTGCGGGCACATATGTCCCCAGAGAATATGTTTTTCACATTTATTGCACATGATTTTTCCACAACGGGTGCACCGGTAAGCCCTGGTTTTTATACGGGTGTTCATGGCATAAAAGAAAATGCCCATAAGCACTACCACAACAGGCACTGCAAACGGGGGCAGAAGTGACAATCCCATAGTTGTTATACTGTATGTTTTTGTTCTGGCATGATCCCAGAGCATAGAACCCGGCAGGCCTTCATCGATGACAAATCTGTTCGGTTTCCTGCCGAATATGGATCTGAATTGTGAAACAGCATCGCTGTCGAGCTTCTGTGCCTCGAGAAAGAATTCTTTGCCTTTGTCAAAGTCGAGTGTCTCCCTGTGTACCTGGCTAAGATTGTAGAGTGCTGTAGCAGAAGGACGAATTTGTGAAGATTTTTTATACAGTTCTTTTGCTGTCTCCATATCCTGGAGGGCAACATAGCAATTTGCAAGGTTATTGTAAACGCGGGGGTCAGGTTTCAGTGAAAGCAATTTGTTATATGAAGCTATAGCCTCCCCATATTTCCCTTCCCGTTTCGATGCAAGGGCATACGAAAAAAGTTCAACAGGGTTGTCTCTGTTCTGCAGAACTGAGAGTGCATAGGTATTGCCCCTTGCTTCATTGACCTCTACAGTGGCTTTCAGGGGACCGGAAGCAGGAGCCAAGAAAGCTGTTGAAAGTGCATAGAACGTCCAGGGTGAGATGAGCAGAAAGACGATATAGAGATAAAGAATGCCCTTATCCCATTTGTTCATATAGAGACCGAGCAGGATGAGCAGACTGCCGAGAAGATAGAGGGGACCAAAGAAAGACGGAATCAGAACAAGGAGCATGAGGGCCTTATTTTTATTTTCCTGTATCTCATGAGAGATCAGCGGGATATCTTTCAGAAGCCTGGTAATGATTATTATTCCTGTTGCAAGCAGGAAGGACAAGAGCAGGCTGGTGAGGAGAGAAGACAGAAGCATGAATGACCACCAGAAATTCTTTTTGTATGTGCTGATTCCCTGCAGCAGATAATCAATGGACTCGAATACCTGGTCAGGTTGTGGAGAGAAACTGGCCCTGGCGAGTTCGAAATATACTGTGGGAAGGTCGGGTGAATATTTGGCAGCTTCTCTGAGGAGTTCCATGGATTTGGAACTTTCTGTTTTTGACTGCTCGATGAGGAGAGAGGCATAAGGGTCTGAATTCCGGATTCCCCTGTTCAACTGCTTTTCGTAGAGCGATTCCCCTGCTGTCAGAGTAGGGAGAAGCAGCAGCATTATGCAAAGAAGAATACTTTTTTTCATGTCCGCTGTCCTATCTTTCTCTCGGTGCCTCTTAAAAGTCTTTGTATATTATCTTTGTGTCTGAAAAAAATGATAGCAGTGATAAAGAGAGTAATCAAGAGTTTTCTTTTATCCGCTGCATCGAAAAGTACGATAGTAAGCGGAAGAAGAGCAAAAGAGATAAGCGCTCCCAGCGATGAATATTTCGTAAAAATTACAACTCCGAACCATATGATCAGAGTAACCAATGCTGCAACCGGAGCGTAGATCATCAGAACTCCGAGGCTGGTAGCTACCCCTTTACCGCCCCGGAACCTGAGAAAAACGGAAAAATTGTGCCCGAGTATCGCAAATATTCCGACAATCCCCTCCCATGTCAATCCGGCTTCAAAATACCTTGCTATTGCTACGGCAAGGGTTCCTTTCAAAATATCTCCACAAAGGGTAATGGCAGCCGGCCATTTTCCAAGCGACCGTAAAACATTTGTTGCTCCAATGTTCCCGCTCCCGACTTTTTTTAAGTCGATACCCTTTACTTTTGCTATTATTATACCAAACGGAATTGATCCGATAAGAAAAGCGGCAACAAGAAGCAGGCTGTTTGAGAGGATATGCATCAGGAGATTTTTCTTCCGAACGAGAATGTATACTGTATGCCCGATACGATAGAGAGCACGAGAGACACCCAGATTAAGATAATCCCGATATCATAAAGGTCTATAGCGAAAAGACTCTGTCTCAGGATCAGGCAGAGGATTGCGAGTATCTGAAGGGTCGTCTTTATCTTCCCCCCCATTTCGGCAGCAATGACTATGTCCTTTGAAAGAGCTACTGCCCTCAGGCCGGTAACAAGGAATTCCCTGGCAATAATTACGATGGCTATCCATGCAGGCAGTCTCTCCATATCCACAAGGACAATGAGAGCAGAGATAACGAGAAACTTGTCGGCAATGGGATCAAGGATAATCCCGAATTTTGTTATGTCTCCCGATCGCCGCGCAAGATACCCGTCAAGGAAATCTGTCAGCGAAGCAATTCCGAAGATGAAAGCGCCGAAAAGAGGATGCAGGTAAACCGTAAAAACAAATACAGGGATCAGAACAATCCTGCTGAGTGTGAGGATAGTCGGCAGATTAAGTTTGAGTGTACTCATCGATAATGTCTCTCCACATCCCTCTTGCTTTGAGAAGAAGGTCGCACACTTCCCTCACTGCGCCTTTCCCTCCCCCTCTTTTAGTGATCATTCTTGCATGTGCCTTGACTTCTTCTTCGGCATCGGCAACCGTTACGGAAAATCCGCATTTTTTCATAACAGGGATATCGACGAGATCATCACCAACGTAGGCTATTTCCTGGTCATTCGCTGAATATTTCTCTGCAAGTTGGCGGTATGGTACCCGTTTATCAAAGCATCTCTGAAAGACATCGGAAATGCCGAGTTCATTTGCTCTCCTTTCAACAACCCGCGAGTATCTCCCGGTAATCAATGCAACCTTGATTCCTGCGCGAATCAGCATTTTAATTCCATGGCCGTCTCGCACATGAAACATCTTGTATTCGTTTTCATTATTATCAAGGATAATGCTGCCGTCTGTGAGTACTCCGTCTACATCGAGTATCAGGAGTTTCACCTCCCGTGCAGTCTTCAGAATCTCGTCTTCGAAAACGGTGCCCATGGAGTTTCTTCCCTCCGTGAATTTCAGGATTGACACGAAAAACAGGAATCAGTCATTGCATTCTGCACATGTTCAGCGAAAGCAAACACTAGAACCTATCTCAAAATTGATATTTTATGATATGTCGTTAGTATGTCATTCCGGCTCTACGAGTCGTAGACTTGTCCGGTCTACGACTCATAGAGAATCTTTCTTTGTTCTCAGAAGGATTCCCGACTCCCGAAAGCCTTCGGGATTGCGGGAATGACAACTTATAACCGAAAACCGATTTTGAGATAGGTTCTAATAAAACAGTATAGCAAACAGTCAGGGTTTTTTAAACTCTGAGAGAAGGTTTCTTTTCTCATGTTCTTTCACCAGAACAGACAGGCGGGATAAAACCTTGGTGATTGGAAGGGATCAGGAAAGAAGGAATGCAAGGAGATGACATCGGGTGTTCTGCTACCAACATCCTGTCAGCGAAGAAGGGAATCCTGATTACACAATTAATGCCTTGTTACATCACAGAGTATATCGAAGATATCCTCATATTTAGAGTCTAATTTCCTGAAAANCCTGGAATCNATATATTTGCATTTTGATGCATATTCGAGGAAGAGCTGNGTTCTCGATGCTGCCTGTGCTGCGTCGGAGAGTTTNTTNATGAATGAAGATTTATTTTTTTTCATATGCCAGGCTTCGGCAAGATTTGTACAGACCGACCGTGAGTATCTCCGTACCTGATCAGTCAGGAATTTCTTCTCTTTCGGAAAATTTTTTGATGTCTCGAATATCTCTTCGAATATCTCAATGGCAGTCTCGAAAACAAACCGATATATTTCGAATTCCCTGACATTTCTTATGCTTTTTTCCATATACATCATCTTTCCCTCCCCTTTTTTGACAGAGACTGATGTTTCATGTGTATCAGCCTCTTTTTCTATGAAGGTTTCCGGTTTATGGACCGGATCACGGAGAATGGTGGAAAAGCTCTTTGGTTCTTTGAGAAAAGGCATAATACTTCAATCCTCCATCGACACTTTTTCATAGAAATGCAAAATGAATGCCATAGGTAAAATGCGGTGTTACAAGGCCTCGGATAAATTGTGATGAAAGAAGCTTCTCATTTCTGCAGTTCTCATTTACGAAAATGAGAATTGCTTCAAGATACCGGCAAGTGTCCTTCCCTTTATTCCGTGATATAATTACCGGTAAAAAAGGAGGGAATCATGAGGAAGCCGGTCAGAGTGAAAAAATATGCTATCCCTGCAGACAAACTCCGCTGGATCTGTCCGAAAGAAATTTTTGCGTTTGAATGCACAACGGATATTGAACCCTTAAAAGAATTCATCGGCCAGGTGAGGGCTATTGACTCGATAAAGTTTGGCCTGACAGTTGAGAGAGCAGGGTACAACCTTTTTCTTACAGGGCTGACCGGTACAGGCAAGGCTGCAACCATCAAGTCCCATCTTGAACGGTTTATTACTGATAAAAAAGCTAAAGGTATTGAATATGAGCTGCATGACTGGTGTTATGTTTATAACTTTTCAGAACCGGACCAGCCGCGCATCCTGAAATTACCCCAGGGGATGGCAAGAACCTTCAGCAGTACTATGGATGAGCTTGTCAAGAAGTTAAAGGAGGAAATTCCCAAAACCTTCGGAAGTGAAGAATACACCAAAAGGAAGCAGGATATCATGGAGGAACACCAAAGACGATACCAGGAAGCAATGGATGTACTCGACAAAGAGGCAGCAAAGAACAATCTCATGGTACAACTTTCCCCCATGGGTGCTGCTGTTGTTCCTCTCGTCGATGGCAAGCCGCTTCCGAGGGAAGAGTTTCTGGCCATGCCGGAGTCAGAAAAAGAGCTTATCGAAGCAAAGCGTCTCGAATTGATGAGAAAGGTTGACGAAACCTATTCCCATATCCGTGATCTGGAAAAAGAGATCAGCGAAAAAATGAAAGAGGTTGACCAGAAGGCAGGGGAATTCGCAGTGGCCAACCACTTCGATGAGATGTTCAGCCGATACCGTGAGTATCCCGATATCATGGATTTCCTGAATAAGGCACGGGAGTATACGCTTTCAAAGCTGGAATTATTCCTGCAGGTGCCTCCACAGGGCCAAATGCCGGGAATACCTCCCGCTTTTCAGGTGGACTCATTTATGGCTTACAAGGTAAATATCTTCATTGACAACAGTAATCTGAGCGGCCCGCCAATCATTATTGAGCCGAATCCCAACTGGTACAATGTCTTTGGCAAAATAGAACGAAGGGCATTCATGGGCACCTATGTGAGTGACCATACAATGGTCAAGGCAGGAGCGGTCCAATCGGCGAACGGAGGGTATCTCATCCTCAACGTCCGTGATCTTTTGCTGAACCAGGGTGTATGGGAAGGGTTAAAAAGGGTGATCAGGACGAAGGAAGTCCGTGTTGAAGATCCATGGGAACACTTCGGTTTTCTGGCGCCTCAGGGTATGAGGGTACAGCCCATGCCGGTTGAGTTTAAGGTTATTGTTATGGGTGATGATTCCCTCTACCAGATGCTCACCCTATACGATGAGGATTTCTGGGAGATGTTCAAGGTGAAATCAGACTTCGATTCCCAGATGGAGCGGACGGATGAGCATATAAGCTCATTTGCCTGTTTTATCCGCACATGCTGTGATAATGAAAAACTCATGCCTTTTGAACGTTCAGGGGTGGCAAAAGTCATTGAATATGCAGTCAGATTAACCGGGGACCAGGAGAAGTTGTCTGCCCGGTTCGGACAAATCAAGGATCTCCTGGTTGAAGCCGATTACTGGGCACGGGAGGCGAACCGTGAGAAGATATTCGCAGAAGATGTCGAAAAAGCGGTAAGAGAGAAAATTCACCGGCTTGATCTTATCGCCGAGCGGATGCGACAGATGATCACCGACGGCACGCTCATGATCGATGTAAAGGATGAGGTGACCGGGCAGGTGAACGGATTGGCTGTGTATGATCTAGGTATTTTCAGTTTCGGGCGTCCCAACCGCATTACTGCGAAAACGTTTTTAGGGAAGCGGGGTGTTATCAATATCGAGAGGGAATCCCAGATGAGCGGACGAATCCATGATAAAGGAGTTCTCATTTTGTCGGGATATCTCGGATCGAAATATGCCCAGGACAAACCGTTATCCCTTTCGGCAAGCATCTGTTTTGAACAATCGTATTCGGGAGTTGAGGGCGACAGCGCCTCTTCTACCGAACTCTATGCAATCCTGTCGAGTCTTTCGGGTTTGCCGATCCGGCAGGATATTGCGGTCACCGGGTCGGTAAATCAGAAAGGCGAGGTGCAGCCGATCGGAGGGGTAAACTATAAGATCGAAGG
>JGI11641J44799_10000353_pt1 | contig 13616 bp, 15 predicted proteins | sample WetSurSiteA1Bulk_FD_44799 | JGI IMG/M metagenome (IMG submission 44799) | reverse complement strand
ATTCTGCTCGATCACTATGGGGTCAAGGCGGCGCTCACGAGCCTCTATGACGAAATCGAGCGGAAAAAAGGGGAGGCCCTGGTGGGGAGGCTCCTGGACGGGCAATCCCTGGCATACGTATCCGATGCGGGCACCCCCCTCATCTCCGATCCGGGCTATCATCTTGTCCGGCTGGCCATTGAGGCCGGCATCCCCGTCGTTCCGGTACCGGGTCCCTCTGCTGTGATCACTGCCCTCTCGGTCTCGGGGCTTCCGTCGGATCGTTTTGCCTTCTTCGGCTTCCTGCCTGAAAAGACCGGGCGCAGACAATCCTTTCTCCTCAAGTTGAAGGATCTTCCCATGACCCTTGTCTTCTACGAATCGCCCCGGCGGATTGTCGGCACGCTGAAGGACATCCGGGATTTGCTGGGGGAGCGCCATGTCGTTGTGACCCGGGAACTCACGAAGCTATTCGAAGAGGTCATCCGGGGACGGGCGGGCGACGTCATCGCGAAACTGGAGTCCGGCGCCGTGAAAGGGGAAATCACCCTTCTCGTAGAAGGCGCACGGGAGAAGCCCCTGGCCGGTGATGGGGAAATCGAGGCCCTCTTCGGGGAAATGGACCCGAAGGGCGAGCTTTCGACGAAGGAGATTGCCGCAAGGATCGCAGCGGAGCTCGATCTGCCGAGAAAGCGCGTTTATGACAAGATCCTGAAACTCAGGGCCTGTCCAACCNTCTCACCTTCTTAACTTCTTAACTTCTCTCATTGTTTCNGGNGGCAAAAAGGGTTGAAGACTCCGGGAAGGTGTGATACTTCATCGGCGTGGGTGAAGAACAGACAAAGGGGGAGCCGGGATTGGACGAGAAGATCAGCAGACCGGGGGAGCCGCGGGTTCTGGAAGAGAAGGACATCGTTTACGATCTCGTGGATGTTGTTGAGGAACCCAGGATCGATGCCATCGTCGGCGGACGCCTGCAGGACGAGATCATGAAAAAGGTTGCCGAGGTCGCAGAGCGGATCGCGCGGGAGCAATTCCCCGGCATTGCCGAAAGGGTTATCCGGGAAGAGATCGAGAATCTGAAGAAGCCTGTTGATGAAGAGCCCTAACCCCGCCCGCACCCACGCGCAGAGGATCACCCTCTTTTTGGTCTTTTCCCTTGTTCTTCTCTGTCCTGCCGCGGTCGCGGGCGTGGAGACGGAAAGCGTCGAAGCCGAGGGCTCGGCGGCTATCCAGAACAACAATCTTGCGCAGGCCCGTGAGCAGGCTATTTCACTGGCCCTTCGCGGGGCTCTCGAAAAGGCCCTTTCTTCCGCTGTTCCCCCGCAGGTCCTTGCAACCCGAAAATCCGTCATCACCGACAAGGTCTACCCCGTGACAGAGCGCTACATCCTCGGCTACCGGATTGTCCGTGAGGCGGAACAGGACGGTGCCTATGCGGTGAGGATTTCGGCCACTGTTGACGTGGGGAGCCTGAAGGGGGATCTCCGAAGCCTGGGCGTGCTCGGGGGTCAGGGCGAGGAGAGAACGGGGCCCGGATACTCCATCAGCCTGATCGTTCGGGGATCTCTCGCCAGCCATCACGATTTCCTGGCTTTTCGGGAAATGCTGGCCGGCATGCCGCCCATCCGCGGCGTTGTGACCCGTTTTTTGTCGCAGGACCGTTTCGAGATGGTTCTCGAGTCGTCTGAGAACCCGCAGACTGTCGCCCGGGAGCTTTCGAAGAGGCGATTCAAGGGAGCGCCGCTCCGCGTGCTTCGCGTCGAGGCGGCATCCATCGAGATCACAATCCAAAACCAGGGGGTTCCACGTGAGTAGATCGAGACTGACCGGGATCGTCAGCATCCTCATCCTCGGCATGGCTCTGCTGCAGGGGTGCTCCTATCTCTCGAATATTCCATACCTTCCCTTTACGAATAAGGCAGACGACGGCCAGCAAGCGGAAGTCCGGAAGCTCGATGCACGATTGATCGCCGTCCTGCCCGTGGACATCAAGACGGGAGACCGGGATGCAGCCCGGATGCTCCGTGAAAAACTCTTCGATGAACTCTACTTCAAGGGATACCCGAAGATTCCCTTCGAGATGGTGGATGCCGCACTGGCCGATATCCGGAAGCGGGACGGAGGAGCGTCGGGCAGCACGGTTACGCCGCAGGTCATCGGCAGCATGCTCGGTGTCGACGCCGTCATGTACACGACACTCCTCGAGGCGAACACGACCTACCGCTATGTCTATGCACCCGTGAAGATTGCAGCCGTCTTCGAACTGAAGAGCGTGAAAACGGGTGACACGATCTGGAGGTTCGAGTCCAAGGCGACGGATCGCGGCTACGGGGTCACAAAGAACGGCCTCGAGCTCGGAACGGCCAAAATTTTCGAGGATGTGGTGCATGAGGCGGTGAAGAAGGCAATGGAAAATATGCCCGATGGACAGGGCATCCGATAACGAAAGGTAACAGGTAACAGGTAACAGGTAACAGGTAACAGGTAACAGGTGGATCCTCCTGTCGAGGGTCTTTTCCTGTCACCTGCCACCTGATACCCGTCACCTTGAAAACGATTGCACGCGCATTCCCCGCAGCTTGCTGCGGGGTAAGCGAGCATAATAAAAGATAAACCCATTCCTTAAGTTTCTAAATTCCTGGCACCTTGGTGCGAGGAATTTTAATAGTGACCGATTCATCGGAATCAGGCAGGCCGTTGAAAATCGCCGACGTCGCCAGGTGCTACTGTGAACATCCCCAATTCCCTTACCGTTCTCAGGATTGTCCTCGTCCCGGTGATCGTGATTCTGCTGATCCAGGGGCAATACGGGAAGGCCTTGGTTTGTTTCATCATTGCCGGCGTGACCGACGGCCTCGACGGGCTGCTTGCCCGGATCCTCAACCAAACGACCGTCGTGGGGGCCTACCTCGACCCCCTGGCCGACAAAACGCTTGTGATCAGCATGTTTCTGACGCTGGCCATCGTCGGCGTGATTCCGGGATGGCTGGCTGTTGTCGTCATCAGCCGCGACTGCATCATCCTGGTTGGGATTCTGGTGCTGACGCTCATGTCCGTAGCCCACGAGATCAAGCCTTCTTTCGTCAGTAAAATAAACACGATGCTTCAGCTTGCCACCATTTTCTTCGCCCTCCTGCTGAAAATGGACGGTGCAGGAAAGCACTTCCAAGGGGCTTTTATGCTCCTCTGCTGGCTCACGGCGATCTTCACCGTGATCTCGGGGGCCGATTATCTCCTGAAGGGGATGAAGCTCATCAACCGGGGGGGTGGAAATACGGGAGAATCGTGATTTTGTCTTGACATCATTGCATATTTTTGTTACTCATTACCCGCTTTTATGATGCATGGAAACAGGCACGTAGCTCAGGGGGAGAGCGCCATCTTGACGCGGTGGATGTCCAGGGTTCAAATCCCTGCGTGCCTACCATTACATTTTCTGCGGTGAAGGGCATCAGAAGACGTCAAATCGTTGATGCCCTTTCTTTAGTTAAAACCCGAATGATTTGAAAAGGTTTCCTATCCGAAGCCCGGTGTGGACAAAACCCGGGCCGGTGACGGGGAAGAATCGGGGATCGCAAGATGAGCAAAATCGACATCAGATACCCGGACGACACCCGGAAGTCCTTCGAAGAGGGACTGGCTGCAGGGGAAATCCTCGCGTCGTGGAAAAAGGACGCCGTCAAGGATGCTGTCGCCGCCAGGCTCAACGACCGCCTGATCGACCTCTCGAGCCCGGTTGCGGAAAGCGGCACCATCGACGCCGTCAACGTCCACACGCCCGAAGGGGTCAGTGTCCTGAGGCACAGCATCTCCCATATCATGGCCGAGGCCGTGCAGCAGCTCTTCCCCGGCGTGAAGGTGACCATCGGCCCTTCGATCGAGGACGGGTTCTACTACGATTTCGATTACGAGTCGACCTTCACGCCCGAGGATCTGAAGAAGATCGAGGAGCGCATGGCCGAAATCGCCGCCAAGGATGCACCCTTCACGCGCCGTGAGGTGAGCCGCGAAGAGGCGGTGGCCCTCTTCACGCAGAAGGGCGAGCCCTACAAGGTGGAGCTGATCAACGACCTGCCCGCCGATGTGAAAACGGTGAGCCTGTACACGCAGGGCGATTTCACCGACCTGTGCCGGGGCCCGCACATCCCCGCAACGGGAAAGATCAAGGCCTTCAAGCTGCTCAACGTGGCCGGCGCCTACTGGCGGGGCGACGAGCACAACAAGATGCTCCAGCGCATCTACGGGACGGGGTTTGCGACACCCAAGGACATGGAGGAGTATTTCATCTTCATCGAGGAGGCCAAACGGCGCGACCACCGCCGCCTCGGCAAGGAGCTGGATCTCTTCCAGGTCAACGAGGAGGTGGGGCCGGGGCTCATCATCTGGCATCCCAAGGGTGCGATGCTCCGGACCATCATCGAGGACTGGGAACGCAAAGAGCACTTCAAGCGGGGCTACGACATCGTCCTGGGGCCGCAGATCCTCAGGGACCACATGTGGATCCGTTCGGGCCACATGGACCACTACAAGGAGTCCATGTATTTCACCGAGGTGGAGGACCAGGGCTATGGGATCAAGCCCATGAACTGCCTCTCCCACATGATGATCTACAAGGCGAAGATCCGCAGCTATCGGGACCTGCCGCTTCGCTACTTCGAACTGGGGACTGTGCACCGCCACGAGAAGACGGGCGTCCTGCACGGCCTGACCCGCGTGAGGCAGTTCACCCAGGATGACGCACACATCCTCTGCACGCCCGAGCAGCTCAACACGGAGATCGTGGCCATCGCGGATTTCGTCAAGTACGCCATGGGCATCTTCGGCTTCGAGTACGAAGTCGAGCTGAGCACGCGGCCCGCGAACTCCATCGGGAGCGACAGGGACTGGGAGATGGCGACGGCTGCCCTCGAGCAGTCCCTCAAGGATAACCGGATGGTCTACGACATCAACGAGGGCGACGGCGCTTTCTACGGGCCCAAGATCGACTTCAAGCTCAAGGATGCCCTCAAACGCAAGTGGCAATGCGCCACGATCCAGTGCGACTTTGCACTGCCGGAGCGCTTCGATCTGCACTACATCGGCGCTGACGGCGAGAAGCACCGTCCCGTCATGCTCCACCGGGTCATCCTGGGGTCCATCGAACGCTTCATCGGGGTGCTGATCGAGCACTACGCCGGGGCCTTCCCGGTGTGGCTCGCCCCGGTTCAGGCGGTCCTCGTCACCGTTACGGACAGCCAGATCCCCTATGGCGAGGAGGTCTACCGGAAGCTTCTCGATATCGGCGTGCGCGTGGAGAAGGATTTCAAGAACGAGAAACTGGGGCACAAGATCCGCGAGGCGCAACTCCAGAAGATCCCCTACATGCTCGTCATCGGGGACAAGGAGGTCGCTTCCGGGACGATTTCCCCGCGGCAGCGAGACGGCAAAAACCTGGGAGCCATGACGGTCGACGCCCTTGTCGATCTCATCCGGGAAAAGTGCAGCCGCTACGAATAGCGAGACGGAACGTCCCCTCAGGGGATGAATATCGCCATCGAGCAGGAGGTGTCCAATAGACAAAAATCTTCGGATCAACCAGGGGATCAGGGTCCCGAACGTGCGGGTCATCGACTTCGAGGGCAAGCAGCTCGGAGTATTACCCATTGCCGAGGCCCTGGCGGAAGCGGGAAGGGTGGGCATGGATCTGGTTGAGGTGGCCCCGAATTCCAATCCCCCCGTGTGCCGAATCATGGACTACGGGAAGTTCAGCTACCAGCAGAGCAAGAAAATGCAGGTAGCAAGGAAAAGTGCGGCTACCGTCCAGATCAAGGAGATGCGCCTGAGGCCCAAGATCAGTGAACATGACCGGGGCATCAAAATCCGGAAGGTAAAGGAGTTTCTAGAGGAAGGCGACAGGGTGAAGATATCCATGCTCTTTCGAGGCAGGGAGATTGCCTACACGTCGATCGGCCTGAAGATCATGGAGTCCATCCGGGACGAATTGGAGAGCGTCGCCACCGTGGAGCAGCAGCCCCGGATCGAGGGGCGAAGCATGGTAATGTTGGTATCCCCAAAGAAATAACGCGTCAAGGAGTAGTCAATGCCGAAGCAGAAAACACACAAGGGAGCATCGAAACGCTTTTCTCTCACCGGGACGGGAAAGGTGAAACGGAAGAAAGCATTTCACAGCCACATCCTGACCAAGAAGACGACAAAGCGCAAGCGAGCTATGAGGAAGTCTGCGATCCTCGATGCCCGGGACACGAAGGGCATCAAGAGGCTGATCCCCTACGCGTAGAGGGCGTCTGCGGGGTCGTCGGGTGTATCGCAGTGAAATATTAGGATAGAGGGGCCTCTTCCCCTCTATTTTCATTCACAAGGCTAAAGGCTAAAGGCTAAAGGCTAAAGGCTAAAGGCTAAAGGCTAAAGGCTTTAAGAGCCTATAAACATCTGGAAAGAATCTGTTCAGGAGACAGTATCATGGCACGTGTTAAACGAAGCGTAACAGGCAGAAAGAAACGAAGGAAGATCATGAAGCTGGCCAAGGGCTTCTTCGGGGCCCGGCGCAGGGCGTACCGTCTTGCGACGGAGTCCGTCAACCGCGCCCTGGCCTTTGCCTTCCGGGACCGCAAGGCCCGCAAGCGCGAGTTCCGCAGCCTCTGGATTGCGCGGATCAATGCCGCGACAAGGCTCAACAACCTTTCCTACAGCCGCTTCATCGACGGGCTGAAGAAGGCCGGCGTAGCCATGGACCGCAAGGTTCTGGCCGACATCGCCGTCCATGACCCCCGGGCGTTTGCCGTCATCGCCGGCATCGCGGCAGGTGAGAAGAAGGGATGAGAGGGCAACTCGAGAAGCTTCAGCGGGATGCCGAGGAAGAGCTTCGCGGGGCTGTTACAGACGAGGCGATCCAGGCGATCCGGACGAAATATCTCGGCCGCAAGGGCGTGCTGACGTCGATCTTGCGCGGCCTGGGCGCCGTGGCGCCGGAAGAACGGCCCGCCATGGGGCAGTTGGCCAACCAGGTCAAGGACGCCCTTTCGCTGCGCATCGATGCCGTACTGGAAGGGATCGCGGCTTCGAAGAAGGACGGCAAGCTCCTGCAGGAGCGCCTCGACGTGACCCTGCCCGGCCGGGGGATTGCCTGCGGAAAGCTTCACCCGATCACGCTGGTGACGCAGGAGATCTGCGGGATCTTCGCCTCGCTGGGTTTTTCCATTGCCGAGGGGCCCGAGGTCGAGCTGGACTACTACAACTTCGAGGCCCTCAACATGGCCAAGGACCACCCGTCCCGGGACATGCAGGCGACCTTCTACGTCTCGGAAAACCTGCTACTCAGGACTCACACCTCACCGGTGCAGATCCGGGTGATGGAAAAGCAGAAACCGCCCGTGCGGGTGATTGCGCCCGGGAAGGTCTACCGGCCCGATGCCGACATCTCCCACTCCCCCATGTTTCACCAGATCGAGGGCCTCTACGTCGACAAAAGAGTCACGTTTGGAGACCTGAAAGGAACCCTCACGTTCTTCCTGAAGCATGTCTTCGGCGATGACATCGGGGTGAGGTTCCGGCCGAGCTTTTTCCCATTCACCGAACCCAGCGCAGAGGTCGACATCCGGTGCGTCATGTGCAGCGGCAAGGGCTGCAGGGTGTGCGGCCAGAGCGGCTGGCTCGAGATCCTGGGCTCAGGCATGGTTGACCCCGAGGTTTTCAAGGCCGTCGGTTATGACAGCGAGGAGTATACGGGCTTTGCCTTCGGGCTCGGCGTCGAGCGGATCGCCATGCTGCGATACGGCATCTCCGACATCCGGCTCTTTACGGAAAACGACCGGCGGTTCCTGGAACAGTTCTAACGATTGGCTTAAGGCTTGGGGCTTAGGGCAAGAGGAAGGATCAAACGTTCATTTCATTCTGCCCATAAGCCATAAGCCATAAGCCCTTCGCCCATAAGGTACTTATGAAAGTCAGTCTACGGTGGCTTAACGATTACGTCGACATCGACATCTCCCCGTTGGAGCTGGCCGACCGCCTCACGATGGCAGGCCTCGAGGTGGATGCTGTCGAGGAGTACACCCCCGCATTCACGGGGGTCGTCACGGCAAGAATCCTCTCCATGAAACCCCACCCCGGTGCGGACAAGCTCCACCTGCTGGAGGTTACAACGGGCGAGCAAGTGCTCCCGATCGTCTGCGGCGCCCAGAACATGAAGGCGGGCGACGTGGTGGCGCTCGCCACGGTGGGGGCCGAGATCCCCGGCGGATACAGCATCAAGAGCTCGAAGATCCGGGGGGAGGCCTCCGAGGGAATGCTCTGTTCCGAGGACGAGCTGGGAATCGGGCCCGACACGTCGGGAATCATGATCCTGCCGGCCGAAACGCCTCTCGGGCGAAATCTCATCGATGTCCTGGAGCTGCGGGACACCGTTCTCGACATCGGAATCACTCCCAACCGGGCCGACTGCCTGAGCATCATCGGGATTGCGCGCGAGGTGGCCGCTCTTTGCGGGAAGAAACTCCGCTACCCCGAGATCGCCTTCCGTGAGTCTTCCGTGGAGATTTCGCAGCTCACTTCCGTAGAGATCCTGGACCCCGATTTTTGTCCGCGATACACGGCCCGCATGATCAAGGGCGTGCGCATCCTGCCATCGCCGAAATGGATGCGTCTTCGCCTCGAGGCCGTGGGGCTGAGGGCCATCAACAACGTGGTCGATGTGACCAACTTCGTCATGATGGAGCTGGGGCAGCCGCTCCATGCCTTTGACTTCCGCTTCCTCGAGGAGGGGCGGATCATCGTGCGGCGATCCAGGGAGGGCGAGCCCTTCGTTTCCCTGGACGGCAAGACCCGGAACCTGAATGCCGAGACCCTCATGATCTGCGACGGCCGCAAGCCCGTGGCCATTGCCGGGATCATGGGCGGCGAGAACTCCGAGGTGAAGGAGGACACGGAGACGGTGCTTCTCGAGAGCGCCTATTTCAATCCCTCCACGATCCGGCGGGGTGCGAGATTTCTCGGNATGGGCACCGATGCAGCCTTCCGGTTCGAGCGCGGGATCGACCCCGAGGGGGTCGTGAGGGCCCTTGACCGGGCCGCGCAGCTCATTGCCGATCTCTCGGGAGGGACCGTCTGCAAGGGGCATATCGATACGTATCCGCAAAAGGTTGCCGTATCGGGCCCCATTACCATCCGGATGAAACGGGTCGAGGATATACTGGGTACGCCGGTGAAGGCCTCGGAGGCAAGAGCGATCTTCAAGAGCCTCGAGATGACCGTGAAGACTCAGGGCAAGGGGGCTCTGGCCGTGACCCCGCCGACCTTCCGCGTCGATCTCTGGCGGGAAATCGATCTCATCGAGGAAATCGCCCGGCTTCACGGCTATGACCGGATTCCCGTGACGATTCCCTCGATCCCGGCGCCCGGGGACATCCATGACCGGAAGAGGGAATTCGAGTCGGCCGTCCGGACGGCGCTGAACGGTCAGGGGTTCACGGAGGTTCTCAACTACAGCTTCATCTCTCCGCATTCGGCCGACGTGCTCGCGCTGCCCGGGACGGATGAGCGCCGCCGGTTCGTCCGGATCGCCAATCCGCTCACCGAGGACCAGGCCGTCATGCGCTCGACACTTCTCTACGGGCTTCTGGACACGATGAGGCGCAACGTCAACGCCGGCTCGCCGGACCTCAAGCTCTTCGAGCTGGGCAAGATCTTCATTGCCCGCGGCGAGGGGGAGCTGCCGCGCGAGGTGGACAAGCTTGCCCTTCTCCTGACAGGCGGGCGCTACGGGGAGAACTGGCATTTCCCAGGACTTGCGGCCGATTTCTACGATCTCAAGGGGTCGCTCGAAAACCTGGCTTCCAGCCTGCGCCTCGCGGGTCTGCGCTTCGTGTCCGACACGGCCATCCCCTATCTCCATCCGGGACGGGCGGCACGGGTGTGCCTCGGTGAGAGGGAGATCGGCTGCCTCGGGGAGCTCCATCCCGATGCCCTCGGGCGGATGGATATGCGCAACCGGGCCTTTGTCCTCGAGATCGAGACGGAACCCCTGATGGGCCGGGGGGATGCCGCGATCCGCTACCGGGAGTACTCCCGGTTCCCCTCCATGATCCGCGACGTGGCATTCCTCGTCGCAGCGGATGTGGATGCGGAAGTGATGCTCTCCCTCGTGAGGGAGGCAGGGGAAGAATTGCTTGAAACGGCTGATGTTTTTGATGTATATAGCGGCAAGGGAATTCCTGAGGGCATGAAGAGTCTTGGCCTGAGGTTTACCTATCGATCTCCTTCGAGGACGCTTACCGACGATGAAACCGGTCAGGTTCACGGCCGGATCGTAAAGAGGATCGTGGAATCGACCGGTGCGAGGATCAGGGGGGAAGGCTAACAGGACATCGAGGCAAGGAAAAGAGGAGGATGGCGATGACGAAGATAGACATTATTCAGAATGTCTGCGACAGGCTGGGATTTTCGAAGAAGGATTCGGCCCGGATTGTGGAGTCGGTCTTTGACATCATGAAGGATGAGCTTGCCAAGGGGGACAAGGTCAAGATCTCGGGGTTCGGTAATTTCATCGTCAAGGACAAGAATTCGCGCAGGGGCCGCAATCCCCAGACGGGCGCGGAGATCGAGATATCGGCCCGGCGGGTGCTCACGTTCAAGTCCAGCCAGGTCCTCAAAAAAGCCTTGAACAGCAAGTAGACGAGTCGCAACAATCCTCTCCGCTGAGGATGGGAGCAGCTTCCCGACGGGCATCTTCCGGTGAGAGGTTGTCCCATGGACATCGAACTACCCGATAAAACCTATTTCCGCATCGGCGAGGTCAGCAAGATCCTGGGCGTGGAGCCTTACGTCGTCCGCTACTGGGAGACGGAATTCAAAACGGTCAAACCCATCCGCACAAAGTCCGAGCAGCGCCTCTACCGGCAAAAGGACCTCGAGGAGCTGGCCCTCATCCGCAACCTCCTCTACCGGGACCGGTTTACCATCGCAGGCGCGAAGAAAAGACTCCAGGAACTTCGAAGAGAAAGCCCTGTCGTTTCTGTCGACGACGGGGAATGCCAGGAGAAGCTTCGATCCATCAAGCAGGAATTGAAAGCCATCCGGGATCTGTTGAGCTGAACCGCAACGAGACGAAAAAAGCCGGTCCGTAAGGGAGAGTCCCTGCGGACCGGCTTTTTTACCTATGCAACGGAATACAGGCCGCGTTGCCTGCAGGCCGGTGTTATTTCTTTGCGGCTCTCTTGGAAGCCTTGAGGGGGTTGACCTTCTGCGCTTCCTCTTTGACGGCCTTCTTGTGCGTCGCCTGGGGGCATCCACCCACGGACCACTTGCCCGCCGGGTTGGGGTAGATCATGCAATACTTCTCGCTCGTGTACTCGATCACCTTCCCGCAGCCCTCGCACTGCTCCACGATCTTCATGCAGCTGCCGCCCACGAAGCCGCACCCGTTCTTCGTCATGAACGCACACTCGACACCTGTTTTGATAGTCTGGCAAACCACGGTAACTGAACCTCCCTTATGTTTTCACTTTGTTTATGAATGAGTGCAAAAAAACCGGATCGTCAAATCCGGGATTTTTCCGGTCCCCGCAAAAAAGCGGCCATCCCGCGTGGGATGGCTCGGACCAAACCTATCCTTTTATTCTGTCGGCAGGCGTAATTAACAGAAAAAACAAGGCCTGTCAAGGCAAAATCAACGGCAAGAACCATGAAAAAAATGAACGTCCCGGCATCAACGCTCGACACGCTCACGCCAGGAGCTGCGGGAAATTGTACCCGTTGTGATGAAAGTATTCCTCGACCGCGGCAGGGTTGTGTCAGAAACGCCATTCAGGGGTTGCCGCTTAGATTCATTGACTAATCTCCCGATTCGTGTTAATAAATCCCTGCTCCGGAGCGCGTCGCCCGGACAATTCTAATCATCACTAAATTTAATAATGAATCGGCATCGGTCAAGTGTTGAAGAGGAAAATACTCTTAACGATATTCTCGAGATCGCTCTTGATACAGGCTTCATGGAATGTCTCGCGGATGCAGGGTCTCGGTTTTGCCTATGCCATCGCTCCCCTCGCCGCGGCGGAGGCGGAGCCCGGGCAACGTGAAACATCGGACCTCCTTGCCAGACACCTGCAGCGCTTCAACACCCATCCCTATATGGCTGCGCCCATCATCGGAACGGTCAGCCGGCTCGAAGCCGACAACCGGTTCTCGGAGACGGCCGAGCTGAAGAATGCCCTGATGGGTCCTTACGCAGCGATCGGGGATCCCTTCTTCTGGGGCTCCCTCAGGCCGTTCTCAGGCATTGCGGCCGTCTGCCTTGCGATCAAGGGTTTTTTCCTTGCCCCGCTCCTGTTCCTGATCCTCTACAACCCGATCCATCTCTGGGTGCGGGTCCGGGGGTTCATCACGGGCTGGCAGCAGGGCAAGAACGCCGTTGAGTTCATCCGGCGCCTGGAACTGCCCGCGATGTCGAGGCGGATCCGGTGGTGTTCCACGATCCTTCTGGCGGCGGCGGCTTATCTGGCCTCTGCGGCAGGCGCGNCTCATGACCTTNTTCAGCCCGGCCTGCCGGGGCAGGTTGGAGGCCTTCTGGTGGTCCTGGCCAGCTTCCTGGCCGTGAGAAAGGGGATTTCCCCCCTGGCGATCCTGTACGGGTCGGTGACGTTTTTTGCCTTTGTGATGATGATGCGATGATCGTTCAAAAGACCCTCACGATCAAGAATGAACTCGGTCTTCACGCCCGCTCGGCGGCCATGATCGTCCGGGTGCTGGAGCGCTACCGGTCGAGCGTGTTCCTGGAGAGGGAAGGAAACCAGGTCGACGCCAGAAGCCTCCTGGACATCCTCACCCTGGCCTGCCCGAAGGACAGCCGGATCGTGGTGCGGGCCGACGGGGACGATGCGCGGGAAGCCGTGAACAGCATAGCGAAACTCGTCGATGAGAAGTTCGGAGAGGCTGCATGAACCCAGGCGAGCCCAAAAGAACTGTCGTCCTGCAGGGACTCGGCGTCTCCCCCGGGGTGGCCATCGGTGTGGCCCACCTGATCCGGCGCGTCGATGCCCCCATCTCCCGTTACCAGCTCGAGGACAGGAGCCTCGTTGCGGACGAGATCCGCCGGCTCCGCAAGGCCCTCAAGGACTCCGAGAACCAGCTGCTGGAGATCAAGCGCAAGTTCAAGGACCAGGAGGGCCTTGAAACCCTCTACATCCTCGACGTCCACATCATGATCCTCAAGGACAAGATGCTCATCCGGCAGACGATCCAGAACATCGAGGACAAGGGGGTCAATGCCGAGTGGGCCCTGCGGATGACTCTCGACAAGTATCGCGACGTCTTCAGCAAGGTCGATGACGAGTACCTGCGCGAGCGGGTCAGCGACGTGGAGTACGCCGGGCAGAGAATATTGAGAAACCTGGCCGGGGTCCATCACGAGACCATCTCGGGGATCGGCGATAGCGCCATCATCATTGCCCGCGACCTCTCTCCTGCCGATACGATGCAGATGAAGGTGGAGAAGATCCAGGGATTCGCCACCGACATGGGCGGCAAGACCTCGCACACCACCATCGTGGCCCGGGCCTACGAGATCCCGGCTGTCGTGGGGCTCGAGAAGATCACGTCGGAGGCCAAGACGGGGGACACCGTCATCATCGACGGGACGGCAG
>JGI11641J44799_10000352_pt1 | contig 13620 bp, 15 predicted proteins | sample WetSurSiteA1Bulk_FD_44799 | JGI IMG/M metagenome (IMG submission 44799) | reverse complement strand
CCGCACCTGGACCCCCGCCTGGTTTTTCGACAGGGCCGACAGCACNANAGAGCGGATGATCTCCGATGGCATCCGCATCCAGGCGAAAAGGAGGAGCGCCGCCACGGCAAAGGCAGCATATCCGCCGTATTTCCGCAAGGCTTCCTTCATCGGCAATCCGTCTTAGCCCCCCTGCCTTGCCGGCGCGGGGCCCGGCCTGGGCGCTGCCGCCGCCTGGTAGGTGGCAAGCTGGACCGTGGCCGTCAGGTACTCGGGACTCTCCAGGCTCTTGCGCACGGTGAGCTTTCGGAGTGTCACCGCATCGCGCGGCGAGTCCGCCTGGTAAAGGAAATGGACAAGTTGCCTCAGCGTGATCTTCTCCAGGCTGACATCGACCATCGCCTCCTCGTAGGTCCCGGCGCTTACACCCCGGGAGGGATTGATGGCCTTGACGTTGGGGCGCACGCCCGCTTCCCGTGCCTTGCGCTCCACGAAGCCGTACAGGCTGAAATCGGGCGGCCTCGATGCCATGGCCCTCTGGATGATCTCCGTGTCCCGCTTGATCACGAGGTATTCGGAGAGTTGGGCGTTCATCTCTTCGAGGACCTTCTCCTGGGCGTCGAGTGCCTTTGCCACGCGCGCCCTGTCCTCCCAGAAGGGCAGGATCGCGAACTGGAACAGGAGAATCACTGCCACGATCCCCGCTCCGGCCAGGATGTAGAGCTTTTCCCGCGCACCCAGATTGTCCCAGAATTTTTTCATGGTTTCTTTGCCATCGTTGTTTTCAGCTCGAACTCCACGCGGCTTCCTTGCCCTGCGCCGGAGGAGCTGACGGCGACGCTCGCGTAACGCCCCGTTGTTTCCAGTTTCTTCTTGATGGCCTCCGCGGCTTCAGGACTCGAGGCCTCGCCCCGGATATCGACCTTGTCGCCGTCGAAGACCAGCGCCGTGATGACGAGATCCGTTGACTCGGGGACCTGCTCCGAGAGGTCTTTCATTACAACGAGAACGGAGTCTCCCGAGGTCACGCCGCGCGTTGATGCGGCGAGGCGCTTTGCCTCGGCGATCTTGGAGCGGAACTGCTGCGCCGGATCGACAACGCGCTTCACGTCGGGAAAGTTCCCCTGCAGAAGGGCCGTCGTCTCGGCCTTGATCTGGTCGAGCCGGGCCTTGTCTGCGTAATGGGAGAGCGTGAGATCGGCGCCGGCGAGCAGGACAATCAAGGCCGTCACTGCGCCCGCCCACTTGAGGTTGATGCCGAGATCGAGCTTGAAGGCCTCTCTTTTGCGGCGGAAACCGCCCTGCCGGAAGTTGAATCCCGGCCCTTTCGACACGGGGCGCAAGGCCAGGGCCAGGGCGCCGTTCATGATCATTGAATCCCATCCCGCATCACTGCCCCCCACGGGCTTGATACCGGCGAGCTGTGTCACGTTGACCCGCTCCACGGGGGCTGTGAGGGTCCTCGAGAGGTCTTCGGCCAGCTTTCTGTACAGGGAGCCGCCTCCGGTCAGCCAGAGGGTCGCCGGATCCTCTTCGACGAGACCGGACATTCGCAGAGAGCTTGTCGTGTTCTTCAGGGATGCGAAGAACTTCTGGCACGCCTCGGTGATCTCCTCCTCGGCCGCTGCCGTGTCGCCCCGCCTCTTGCGGGCCTCAGCCTCGACGAAAGAGATCCCCAGGGCTCCGGAAAGGGCGTTCGTGACGTTATCGCCGCCGAAGGGGAAGGACCGGACCTGCAGGATCCTGCCTTCTTTGAAAAAGACGCCCGTCGTTTCCGATGCACCGACATCCAGGAGAAGGTTCAGGGAGTCCTCCGGCGCGGCCGTCATCAGCCGTGCCGCAACGGGAACCGTGTCGACGTCGATCGTCTCGACATCGAAGCCGTAATCGGACAACATCGAGATGCGTAGCTCCACCTCGGCCTTGGGGATCACGGCGGTGAAGAGGTCTGAACCCTGCGCCTGCCCGAGGACGGTGAAATCGATCAGCACGTCTTCAACGGGATGCGGGATCTGTCCCTCCAGCTCAAAGGGCAGGGTCTGGCAGATCTTTTTCCGGTCCCTGAAGGGGAGTTTCACGTTACGGAAGGAGAAGCCTTTGGCTGCAAGCGATGTCTGGCAGGTCGGCACTGCAAGGATCGGGATTTCCTGGATCCGCCGCAGGGCTTCCCGTATCCCGCCCGTCCCGGCGATCTCGACTTTTTCCCATGCAGCGATGCGCATGCCACCCCGTAGTCCCGCCTCGATGAGGACGGCCTTCAGGCAGCTCTTGCCGATATCGAGCCCGAGAATGTATTTCGCCATCAGCCGAGCCTCCAGGCGACAACGGAGATTTTCTTCTCGCTGTCCCGCTTCACGATGCCCCGTATGGTACGTTTCATCGTCCCCAGGTGTCCTATTGCGGCGATCTGGAAAAAATCGCTCTTCGTTACAGCGGTCATCGAGTCGATGGCCGTATTATTCAATCCTGCAATCCTTCTGTACCATGAGGGATCCGTCAGGTTGTTTGCCGGGTTTCTGCGGTAATCGTCCATCCGGTTGGCCGCATCCTCGCTGATGGAGGGCGCAAGGGCCCGGAGCACTTCCTTCGGAGCCGTATTGATGTTGATGCTCCCCTCCCCGTGCACCGTCAGAAAGCGGGCCAGCCCCGGCCTTTCTGGAGTGCCGAAGAAGAGCTCCCGCGAGACCCCACGGACGAGCAGCAACTCGTCGATCGACTCCATGGGCCCGTTCCGCACGGTGTAGGATTTGCCAAGACCTTGATAATATGCATTTTCTGCACCATTTGCCGTCACCTCCGAGTCCGCGTCGATCCAATCCTTGATGGCATTCAGGATGTCTTCCACCTCCTGGCCCTGCAGCTTGAACTGGGGCTGGGAAAGCAGGCGCGACAGGGCCCCCTTCATGCCAAAGTTGAAGCCGTTGCCCTGGACGAGCTTATTGATGTTGATCTTGCCGGACTCGTCCTCGATGACGAGCTCCAGGTGGCCTCCGTCGAAATAGTCCTTGGATTGCTCCGTCAGGCCTTCCGTGCGCGCCCAGGCCTCGTTGAGAGTGTCCGCATTGCCGCTGTCCTCGGAGAGAATCCCCATCCCGGCAAAGACGCCGGACTTTGCGATGTAGAGGACCCGGATCCCGTCGCCGAGGTTGGCCGCTTCGTGAACCTGCGACCTGGAGGAGACGTTGAGCTGCAGGGTGAGCACCACGATGACGCTCACCGCGAGCAGAACCAGGATGAGGGCGATTCCCCTTTCGTTTCGCATCAAATATTTCATCCTATCACATTTTCACGGAACCCGTCAGCAGCATTCGGGTCATGAACTTGTATGGTTTGGCCTCGTCGTCCGGGTTGATGAAGTTGAGCTCGATGAGGATCGCCGCCGGGATCTTGTTCCTCTGGGCCTCCGAGCCCGTCCGGCTGTCCCACTGGGGATACTCGATGCCGTTTGCGTCAAAGAACCGCAGGTTCACGAACTGAAGCCGCCTGCAGAGAAGGTAGCCTTCGCCGCCCGAGGAGCCTGTGCCCTGCCTCAGGACGTCGCGGCGGACGATGGAAAATCCGCCCGACTCGGCGTCGCCTTCCAGCTCGTAGCTGATCTGGGCCACGGCCATCGAGTCGCCCGGGCCGCTGAAGTCCAGGTGGGCCCGGGACAGAAAGGAAACGCCCTTGAACGGAAGCTGGCCGGTGGAATCCTTCAGCGTCGTGAATTCGTAAGATTCCTTCTCCTTGCAGGTCGATTGCAGGTCCAGGACCATTCTTTCCAGGGTGATGCGGGCCATGTAGTAGATCTCGTCGCCGTACTCGAGGCTTCGCACGATTCGCATTGTGGAAATGTAGGAGACGTAGATCGTCGAAAGCACGACCGCCAGAATGGCGATGGCAACGAGAATTTCGACGAGGGTGAAGCCGCGGCGCGAAGAAGCGTGTAGCGTGTAGCGTGTAGCGTGAAGGGGAGCAAAAAGGGCCGAGGGACGAGGGACGAGGGTTGAGGGTATTTCACCTCTCACCTGCAACCTGTCACCTGTCACCTGATACCTGTCTCGTCTCATGTTTCTTTCTTCACCGGTCACTGTTTGCTCAGTGTCGCGGGCCGGTAGAGGATCACCTTGTACGGCCTCTTCGGGTAGAAGTCGTGAACGACAGTAATCTCTATTTTTCTCAGGGAACTCGAGCCCGGGCCCTGCGGCTGGGAGATGCTTGCCGTCCAGGAGTAATCGGGGTAGTCGTCCCCGAATTTCCCGCTCGTCTGTCCGGTCGAGAGATTCTGCTGGCCTTCCACCTCGGCCATCCGGCTCTGTGCCAGCAGGGCCAGCGTCGTCATCGCCCTGGATTCGTTGGCCATGGCGATGCTCTGGGACTGGGAGTGAAAAACCGTCACGAGCACAATGGCCAGGATGGCCATGGCGATCATCACTTCGAGCAGCGTGAAGCCATGCTGCGAAGAAGCGTGTAGCGTGTAGCGTGTAGCGTGTGGGTACACCGGGGGCGAGGGTCGAGGGGTGCGGGCAGAGGTTTCTTTCCCTGTCACCTGCCACCTGTCACCTGTCACCTGATACCTGTCTTGTCTCATCTTCTTCATAAGTCACTGGCCACTAACCACTATTCACTGATCACTGGCACGCTTCGGCGTGCTATTTTGATTTCTGCCACACATCCACGTACTTGTCCTGCACCTCGAAGGTGCTCAGGAAGGGCTGGAAGATCAAGGTCATGGTGCGCTCGTCGTCGGTGAGGTGGATGGCGGCGGGCTGGACATAGCCCTGGCTGAAGAACCGGATGATGACTTCCCCCTGGTTCTTCTTGCCCTCGTCGGCGAGCGCAATATCGACTATTCTTACACCCGACGGCAGCGCGCGGGCCTGGCTTCGCCGCAGGGTTCTCTTTTCCGCCGTCATGTCTTCACGGGTGTGCCAGACCCGGCGCTGGTCCAGATCCAGATGAAGGAAATGATCAACCTGTTCGCGAACGGCGCTCGCCTTCAGCTCCCGGGCCGTTCCCGAGAGGTTTCGCACGGCTGATCGCATCCGGTCACTGGTCAGGGTATCCTGGACTTTCGGGATGGCCATCAGGAAGATCACCCCGATCAGAACAATCACGACGGAGATCTCGATGAGGGTGTAGCCCTTCTCGCCGGTTGAGCGCGTAGACGAAATGTTTTTCATGGTTTTCGTGTTCTTACCCTGCCTCGGACCATCATCGGGCGCAGGCCCTCCTAAGAGCCGGAAGTTAGGAAGCGCGGAAGAGCAGAAGAGCGGAGTGGATGCAGGATTATTCTTTTGGCTTGTCCGATCTTCCTCACTTCCTATCTTCCGATCTTCGCAGGCATGAGGTCGGAAGGAGACCACAAGGCAGCCAACAAGGCGCCTTCGGCTAAAGTCCAGCCTAATCCTGTGACCAGTTGGTGATGTCCTTGTTTTTCCCCTCGCCGCCCGGCTGCCCGTCGGCACCGTAGGAGATCAGATCGAACTCGCCCTGCGTTCCGGGGCACAGGTAGACGAAGTCATTCCCCCAGGGGTCTTTGGGTACCTTGCCCTTCTCGAGATACCCGCCTTCGCGCCAGTTTCGGGGCAAGGGCTGGATGGTGGACGCTTCCACGAGGGCCCTGAGCCCTTGCTCGGTCGTCGGGTAGAATCCGTTGTCGAGCCGATAGAGCTTCATTGCCGTCTCGATCCCCTCGATCATGATGCGGGCTTTGGTCTGCCGCGCCTCGTCGGGGCGTCCCATGATCCGCGGGATGATCAATCCGGCGAGAATGCCCAGGATGACGATGACGACCATGAGCTCGATCAGGGTGAATCCCCGTCCGCCCCGCCGCATCCGATTTCCCAGGGAGATCAACAGTTCCTTCTTCATGCCACCACCTTTTTCGTCCTGTCGGGTTTATCGTACGAGCTGGTTCATTTCGAATATGGGCAGAAGGATCGATACCACGATGAAGCCGACAGCCAGACCCATGACGAGGATCATGATCGGCTCCAGCAGCGAGGTAAGCATCGTGATGTTCGACTCGACTTCCTTCTCATAGGCTTCGGCGATGCGGTAGAGCATGGGCTCCAGGTTCCCGCTCTGCTCGCCCACGGAAATCATCTCGACGGCAATTGTCGGAAAGAGACCGCTGCGGGCAAGCGGCGCCGAGAGGTTCTGCCCCTCGCGCACGTCGTGGCCGGCCTTCTGGATGGCAGCGCTGATGAGCGAGTTTCCGACGATGTTCCGGACGATTTCCAGGGAGGCAAGCAGGGGGACCCCGCTCTCCAGGAGAGTCCCCAGTGTCCGGCTGAAGCGCGCCACAGCCATCTTGCGGTTCATCTGGCCGATGACCGGGAGTGCGAGCAGGGTCCGGTCCAGCAGGGTTCGGCCTTTCTGTGTTTTCGACAGGAAGTACTTCAGGGCCACGAATGCACCGATGAGCCCCGCGACGATGACCCACCAGAAGGTCTCCAGGAAGCGGCTCACGCCGATGAGCAGGATCGTGATGAGCGGCAGGGTCTGGTGCATCTCGTCGAAGATCCTCGTCACGTTGGGCACGACGAAGGTGACCAGGAAGAACAGCACGACGCTCCCGATGAGGAACATGAACAGCGGGTAGGCAAGCGCCGCCTGAACACGGCCTTTCAGGGCCTGCTGCTTCTCGCTGAAGTCGGCGAGCCGTTCGAGCACGAGGTGCAGTGTGCCGGAGGCCTCCCCCGCCCGGACCATGTTCAGGTAGAAAGCCGGAAAGACCTGGGGGTAGTGGGTCATGGTTTGCGAGAAGCTGTTGCCCTCGTTGACCTCCTCCCTGACCCGGGAGAGGATCGTCTTGAGCTGGGGGTGGGATGTCTGTGCAATCAGGGTTGTGAGCGACTGGACCAGGGGCAGGCCGGCCCCCAGCAGGGTTGCCAGCTGCCTCGTCATGACCGTCACCTCGCGGGACCCCACTTTACCGAACAGGCCTCCCAGGGGCTGTTTCAGGGAGATGCTCTTCTTCGCCCCGGAGCTTTCCTGCAGATCGATCAGGTAGATATTGCTGTCACGCAGCTTCTGCCTGGCCGCAGCTGTGCTCTGGGCGTCTATAATCCCCTTGAGCTTCTTGCCCTTGTCGTTGAGGGCCGTGTACTCGAAAACCGGCATAACCGCTCTAACCTGCAAACAATTTGCCAATTGGCATCATTATCATTCGTTTATCACAGGACAGGTGGAGAATGCAACCGACGCACCCTTTGCATCCTTACAGGAACCGGAGGTCTCTTCACGGCGGCTTCGTCATGGAATTTGCATGAGACAACGCTATTCCGATGCCAGGAGGTAATGTGCGGAAGATTGTCATCATTGCGTTCGCGGCCCTGATGGCCGGATGCGCCTCGCTGCCGCCCACGATCGATCAGGGCGAATACCAGAGCTACCGCTATGGGTTTATCGTTCGACTGCCCGATAACGGCTGGCTCATGACGAAAACCGTCCCGGAAAGCTTTGCCGCCTATCTCGTGCCTGAGGCTCCCGATAGAGTTCTCCTGCTTTTGCACAAATCTCAGACGCGGGGACTGATCGCGGTCCGAGGCGGGACGCTTTACCTCTCCTACGAAAACGCTCTCACGCTTCAGGAACGGCTCACGGAATTGATTGAACCCTTCCTGGATCTGGACTGGACCCAGCTCGTCCGGGAACTTCCCGAAAGCAGGGGCTCCTATCGTCTAGGCCACTGGGACGCATCGGGACTGCAATGGCAGGAACGTTCGGAAAGCAGGCCGCTGGCCGGCATCAAGCACACCGCCATGGGCTATTACTATCCGCTTCAAGGGGAGACCTGCTACGTCACGTTCTATCTATTCTCCGAGCCCGACACGTTCGATGACAACGTGAAGGCGCTGCACCGGATGGCAGAAACCTTCTCGAGCGGGGAGGTGTTTACGAGCCGGGCGTATGGGTGGTAACGGGAAAAACAGGGTCGAGGGGCGAGGGTAGCGGGCAGAGGGAAATGTATTTTCTGCCCTGGACCCTATNCCCTATACCCGATACCCTGCTATTCCAGGGNGGTCGGTTTCGGCNTGGGCGAGCCGGGTGTGATGCCCTGGTTGAGGGCGGCCTTTTCGATGGCCTGGTCGACGAGGGCGACAAAGGCATCGAGGTTTTTTTTTGCGGCTTCGCATTGCTGCGGTGTGACGAGATCCCCCTGTTCGGCCTGAAGCCTTGCCGCCAGTTCCTCGAGCTCGATCTGACACTGGATCATTTCGCTGAGGTTCTCGCTTTTGAACCCCACCTCGAGCATCGTGGCCGAGAGCCTTATTTTTCTCAATGATTCAATCTTTTCCACGGAGCCTGCCTCAGACATTTCTATACCTTTCTTGAAAGGATCAGCGACCAGGAGGAGATCTTGCCGCTCGAGGAAAAGAGGGTGCCGCGGTTGCTATAGCGGTCCGCTGATTCCTGCAGCAGGAACTCCGTGCCCGTGTACCGGACATCGGTGGATGTGCAGGAAGACAGGATGGCCTCACCGATGATGATGTAATGCCCGCGAAGCGTCCCGAGGGCCGGGTTGACGGATTCCCAACTCGTGAAATCGGACCCTTCGGCGAAGGGGACGATCCGGTAGAGGTTTTCGATCTCCACGGTTTTGCCGCCCATGCGGAGGGTCATTCGACCCTCGTTGAGCCACACATCGGTGCGGTGGGTGACCCGTGTCTCTCCTTCGAGGGAACCCCGGTTCATCGCCTCGTCAATGTATTCGCCCTTTGCCACCCAGATGCCTTCCTGGAATAAGAATGTGTGCACTCGCGCGACCCCCGCCATCCTCTGTTTGGTTATACTAGTTATCAGCCCGGGCCCCGGGGTGTCAATGGCGGAGTGGGGTCGCGCAGGGGACCGGGTACAACCGAAGGCAATCATTGCCTGATGACCGGGGGTAATGATATAGATGCAGCTCAGCATGTATAGACGAGGAGCAGTGATTTGACAGGAACACTGGTAAACACGGGCGCCGTGGTGGCGGGGAGCCTCCTGGGCGTCATGATCGGGAAACGGCTGCCCGACCGGGTCAAGACCATCGTCATGCAGGCCCTCGGACTCTCGGTGATCCTGATCGGCCTCCAGATGGCCCTTTCGGGCACGCGTCCGCTGCTCGTCATCGGGTCTCTCCTGCTCGGGGCCGTCACGGGTGAGCTCATGGATATCGAAGGACGCATCGCCGCCATCGGCGAGTGGCTCAAGCGGCGCTTCCGGTCCGAGTCATCCACCTTTGTCCAGGGTTTCGTCACGGCCTCCGTTCTCTACTGCACCGGGGCCATGGTCATCGTCGGCTCCATCCGGGACGGCACGGTGGGGGACCCAAGCATCCTCTATATCAAATCGCTGCTCGACGGGGTGGCGTCCATTGCCTTCGCATCATCCCTGGGGGTGGGGGTTGCTTTTTCCGCCCTTTCGGTTTTCGCAATCCAGGGGGCAATCACCTTGCTGGCCTCGAAACTTGCCTTCCTTCAGGGCCCCGGGGTCATCGAGGCCGTCACCGCCACGGGCGGCCTGCTCATCCTGGGGATCGGCATCAATATCCTCGAGATCAAACAGATCCGCGTGGGCAATCTCGTCCCCGCGCTCGTTTATGCGATTCTTGCGGCGCTTTACGTACCGTGAAAGAAGTGGCAAGAGTGGCAAGAGTGACAAGAGTGGCACGGCCGCGAAGCGGCCCCCGTAAAAACAGGAAGGCCCCCGTTGCGGGGGCCTTNCTGCTGATACGATGAAAGGAGATGGGAGTTGGCTGTTTCGTTTCAATTCCCTCCCGGAGGGTCCCCGAGCTGAATGCCAAAACGAGAGTGGGTTCGCCTGATTTTTTCGACCCGCTCCTGCTTTTCCGCTTCAACCTTGCATTCGATGCACTGCGTCGCCGCGGGCGCGACCTGAAGCCTCTTCTCGGAAATGGGATTCCCGCAATCCTCGCAGATTCCGTAGATGCCTTCATCGATCCTCTTGAGCGCGTAGACCAGCTCAGCGACCGACCTTCTTTCCCTGTCCTTCAACGCATATTCGTAGAGACGCTCCGTCTCGAAAGAGGCCAGATCGTAAACGTCCGGAAGAAGTCCGTTGAGATCTTCCGTGGGGAACAGGGGTTTGCCGTTTGCTTTCAGAATTTCATCGATCCGGTGATGCAGCAGCGTTTTGTACCGTTTCATTTTCACCGTAGCCATTATGAACCTCCTTTACCTGTGAAACAGTATAGCAACAGGTTTGCCAGAAATCGGGAAAGCGAAAAAAATCACGTAACTCATTATAATAAAAGAATAAAAATATGATCTACGGTGCATCGGGCTGATCGGTTCGGAGGGCCGGCATTTGTCCCGTTTCGGAAAGAGCCGTCGAAAATGAGGGGCTATAGTGCTGTAAGCTTTTGATTATAAATGATAATAATGAAAGCGACATTTTTGTCGCTTCGAAGGACCGAAAGGTCGTACAAAATTGTGAGAAGGGCAGGTCCGCTGCATGGCAATGACTGTCGGCCGGCCAAGAGAGAGGGGCAGCTATCGGAAAGGTTATGACCGGAGGGANGACGGCCCGCGGTCTTCTTATCCGGCCACTTCTTTTTGCAGAGNGGCATAGAATTCCGCCGCATTGCGGATCACGACCTCGTCGGCATCGAAAGTGGAGTTGTGGTGCCCGCCGTGGGTCGGTGTCCCGAACAGGGCAAAGAGTGCCTTGCCGCCTTTCTGCTGCACCCTTTCCATCATCAGCGTGACATCCTCCGAGGCATTGAAGGGAGCGCTCGGCACGACCTGCTTGACCGAGGGAAGCGTTTTCGCGACACGCTCGGCAACGGAGATGAGCTCCGGAGAGCTTTGGGCCACCACGGCCATGGCTGCCGGCTTGATCTCGACCGCGAGATCGTACATCTTTGCTGCCCCCGCGATCACGTCGCGGGCTTTCTCGACCATGTACTCGTTGAGTTCGTTGGTCACGCCGCGTGTCTCCATGCGGAAGGAGGCCTTCTCCGGGATGACGTTCCATGTGCTTCCCGACTGGAGATAACCCACGTTGATCCGCGTGGCGCCCTGGCTGTGCCGGGCAATTGCGAAGAGGTTCGTTACGGCACTGCAGGCGCCCAGCATGGCGTTCTTCCCCTGCTCGGGGCTTGCGGCGGCGTGCGTCGGGCGGCCGGTGAAGGTCACCTCGAACCGCGACAGGGCCAGGAAGCTGTGGATGTTGAAACAGATCAGCCCTGTCTCTTTCAAAGACAGGCCGACGTGTCCGCCCACGATGTAATCGAGGTCGTCAACGATCCCCTTTTCGATCATGGCCGCCGCCCCCGACAGATTCTCCTCGTTGGGCTGAAAGAGGAACTTGACGGTACCCTTGAGCGTCTTGCGGTTGTCGGTGAAATATTTTGCCAACAGAAGTCCCGCGGACATGTGAAGGTCATGACCGCACATGTGGGCGTAACCGGGGTTCTGCGACACGAAGCCCTGCCGGGCAGGAAGGTGTGTCGTGTCATGCGCTTCCGTCACCTCGTTTGAGTCGATGTCAAAACGGAACCCAACCGTCGGGCCGGGCAGATCGCCCTTCAAGACGGCAACCACTCCAGTGAAACCGCCCCGCGCCGGGGCGAGGAATTTCTCCGAGGCGCCCGCCTTGCGGGCCCGGTCGTATTCTTCCTGAAGTATTTCCGGGCTGGGCAGGAGCAGCAGCTTGTCCTCCGCCACCACGTCCCGTCCTTGCTTTACGTCGTAACCCCATCCTGTCAGCTTATCCGCCACGAAGGCCGTGGCAAAGAATTCCAGCCACGAGGGCTGAGGGCATTTGTGCAGCGTACGCCGCCACTCCACCGCCTCCGGGTAGTGGATGTCTATCGAATCCTCGGGTCTGTAGCCGGTTGCGTGCGTCATGACTGATCCCTCCCTCACCTTTTCGATTACAACGGGAGTTTCTATAAAAGAAGCGCGGCCGGCTGTCAACCCGATTCATGGTCCCCTTTCAATCGTTTCTCGAGTTTACGGGCCAGCAGGGAAAGCGGGTAGCTCATGGCGAAGTACAGGACGGCCACGATCAGTCCCAGCTCGAAAAAGCGAAGGGTGGTTGCTGCGAGGATGTTGTAGGTCTTGGTGAGCTCCACCATGGCGATGACGGAGACGAGGGACGAGTCCTTGAAGAGGGCGATGAAGTCGTTCGTGATCCCGGGAGTGGCGATCCGCAGGGCCTGGGGAAGGACGACCCAGCGCAGGGATTGATTTCTCGACATCCCCAGGGACAGGGCGGCTTCCGCCTGTCCCTTTTGCACGGAATTGATCCCCGCCCGGTAGAGTTCCGCCTCGTATGCGGCGTAGCACATCCCGAGGCCGATGAAGGCCGCCGCCAGAGGCGAAAGGGTAATCCCGATGTTCGGCAGGCCGTAGTAGAGGATGTAGAGCTGGATGAGCAGGGGCGTTCCCCGGTAGAATTCGATATAGGCCGTGGCAAGCGCGCCCATCCACCCTGCCCCGTAGAGACGGACGAGCGTCAGGAAAAGCCCCAGCGTGACGGCGATGGCCATGGAGACGACGGAGATGCCGACGGTGATTCCCGCCCCCTTGAGCAGGGTCGGGAAGAAGGTGTACAGCGGCGCCTTCCTGCTCTCCTCGAGATCAACGGCCCGCGACCGGTCCTCGATTCGGCCCCGGAGCTTTTCCTGCAGCCTCTCTTGGTCTGTGTTCCAGAGCCCCCACTTCTCGTAGATCCGCCTCATTTCTCCGGAGAGGTAGAGCTTCTTCAGGATGTCGTCGATCTTTTCCTTGAGGTCCCCGTCGGCTTTGCGGATGGCAATCCCGTATTCCCCTTCGCCCACGGGAGGGCCTGCGAACTTGAGCGCGGGGTTTGGTTTTGCATACCAGGCGGCGATGGGCGAGTCCATGAGCACCGCGTCGATGCGCCCGATGGCGAGGTCCTCATAAGGTTCGGCCTGTCCCGTGTAGATCCGGATATCGACGTTCGGAATTTTCTGGAGGAGTTCCTGTGCAACGCTCCCCGAAAGGGTGCCAACCTTTCTGCCGGGCAGATCGCCCACGCCGCGAATCCTGTCGTCGCCCTTCCGCACAGCAAGCTGCTCGGCATAGATATAATAGGGGAGGGAAAAGAGGACGGACTGTTTCTTCTCGGGTGTGATCTCCAGGCCGTTGAGGGCGATGTCGAAATCGCCCCGATCGAGGGCGGGGATGAGGCTGTCCCAGGCGTTCTGTGCCTGCCGCGCCTCCACCCCCATCTCCCGGGCAATCGCCCCTGCAAGGTCGACCTCGAAGCCGATGAGGCGCGAGGGCTCGCTGGGGTCGGGAAAGACGTACGGGGCGCCGCCCTCGGCGTCGGAGCCCCATAGCAGGTGACCCCGTTTTTTGATCTCGTCGAGCGAACCGCCGGTCTGGGACTGTCCCGACCAGGTCAGAAGGAAAACCAGCGCCGCCACGAGAGAGAATGCCCTGAACCATCGTCCCACTGCCGTGTCCTCGCTTTCGCCCGTCGTGTCAGATGACGCCGAGGTCTCTGAGTTCATCGAACGTGCCCGCGTCGATACCCAGGGACTGCAGGATCTCACGGGTATGCTCGCCGTGTTGCGGCGGGTGGAACCGCCAGCCCGGACGGCTTTCCCCCAACCTCACCGGGAGTGCGGCCTGGGGCACCTTGCCGCCTCCGGGAAGCTCCCCTGAAAACCAGGTTTCA